>X19_European_Ground_Squirrel__coassemble_79_pt1 | contig 11405 bp, 11 predicted proteins | sample X19_European_Ground_Squirrel__metabat2_high_PE_007 | metagenome-assembled genome bin X19_European_Ground_Squirrel | reverse complement strand
ACTTTGTCTTCCAACGTACACACCAGCTAAAGCTGGTGGTTTATAGGACTAATAAAGTAAAACCCCAATCGTTATGATTGGGGTCCACATACCATAGAAGTGCCAAATGTCTTGCTCACTTTAGCGTAATCGACATTCGGCGATGTTGTGTCCCGGTCACCCCCATTAGTTTATAATATTTGGGTGAACCACCATCTGCGCATTTTTGCCAATTTCTTCAGACCACATCTTCCCGATTGCTCTTGCGCCATTCAACAGGGTCGACCGGCCAAGCTTCGAATCAGTATGCAAGCTATCGCCACGCCGCACATCCAGCTCAATCACCTTCTTGTGAGTCGGTAAGCGCTGAGCAAATCCCACCAATTTCAGACCATTTTTCTTCGCCCATTTTTTAAGCGTTTCTCTCGGCCACACCCTCGCATCCACGAAATACTTCTTTGTAAGATCCAACATCTAATTCTTCCTCCTTTTAATATACTTACGATGTCAAGTACACCAACAACTAGACCCAACTATCTCATGAGCCTATCATAATACTATCACACATTTGCATTTCTGTCAAGCCAGCATCAAAAACCCTGGGCGACCCCACCAATCGCCCAGGCTCATTGCCCCTCAGTTTCTATTGCTCAATATTGCGCATTGTGAGCGACAATCTCCCACGATCATCAATCGCCGTGAGCTTCACTTTCACCTTCTGCCCCACCTTCAGCACATCCGAAACATTAGCGATTCGCTTATCACTAATCTGGCTCACGTGAAGCATTCCGTCAATACCTGGCAAAATCGTCACAAACGCACCGAAGTCCTTAATCGTTGCCACAGTACCCTCGTAAACCTTCCCCACCTCCGGCTCTTCTACAAGGCCCTTTATCCAAGCTAGCGCTTTATCAATCGAACCGTTATCACCAGAAATCGTCACTAGGCCGGAGTCATCAATATCCACCATCGCACCAGTCTCCGTGGTGATCTTATTAATCATCTCGCCACCCTTACCGATAATTGCCCCAATCTTATCTGGGTTCACCATCAACTTCTCAATGCGTGGTGCATATGGAGAAATTTCCGCCCGCGGGCCAGGAATCACACTCAGCATATGCTGTAGAATGAACATCCGCCCATCATGACTTTGTGCAATCGCCTTCTCCAGAATATCTACTGGCAAGCCGTGCACTTTCATATCCATCTGCAATGCAGTAATCCCCTCAGTCGTACCAGTCACCTTGAAATCCATGTCCCCGGCAAAATCTTCCGCGTCCATTAAGTCGGTCAAAACGTAAGCCTTATCCACGTCTTCCGCCGTAATCTCTTGGCCAGCCGGAACATCAACCATCAGCCCCATCGCCACGCCACTTACTGGACGCTTCAGCGGCACACCCGCCGCCATCAAGGCCATACAGCTCGAACAAGTCGCTGCCATCGAAGTCGAACCATTCTGACTCATAATCTCAGTCACACTCCGAATCGCATAAGGGAAATCTTCTTCACTTGGCAACATCGGCAACAATGCGCGCTCAGCCAAGTAACCATGCCCAATCTCGCGTCGTCCAGGCGAACCAATCCGCCCAACCTCACCTACCGTATAAGATGGCGCATTGTAGTGATGCATATAGCGACGCTTACCATCCGTGACTTCCATTGTATCCACCACTTGCGCGAAGCTCAGCGGTGCCAAAGTCACAATATTCAAAGCTTGCGTCAACCCTCGTGTAAACAGCGCTGAACCGTGCACCCGCGGCAAAACATCCACCTGGCTCGAAAGTGGTCGCACTTCAGTCAGCTTACGTCCATCTGGGCGCACACCATCCTCAATAATCCCTCGGCGCACCTCATGGTTCACCGCCAAGTCAAAGGCTTGGTCATATTCGCCTTGCATACGCTCAGCATAATCCGCCAACCTCTCTTCTTCAGTCTCGCCCTCACCTAATTCAGGAGCAAATTCGGCGTGCATCTGCTCACGCAATTCCGCCACCACTTCTTGGCGCTCCAACACATTCCCCCGCACTCTCTCGCCTGCGTGTGCCTTGTACCAAGCCTCAACTTTTTCTTGAATCGCCTCATCTGGCAACACCAATTCGTAATCCTGTTGTACTGCACCAACTTTCTCGGCCAATTCGCGTTGCAAATCAAGCGCTGGTTGAACATTCTTCACCGCCCAGTGCATCGCCTCAATAATCATGGCTTCTGGAACTTCATTCGCTCCTGCCTCTACCATCATTACCTTACCGTCTTTACAGGCCACTACGAGGTCCATAATACTTTCATTGCGCTCATCGGCATTCAAGAAAGCCTTAAACTCACCGTTAATCCGCCCAATCCTTAGTCCAGCAACTGGCCCATCAAACGGTGTTCCCGACAGCATTAAAGCACTTGAAGCTGCAATCATCGCTACCATATCTGGACGGAATTCTGGATCCATCGAAAGTACCGTAGTTACCACCTGTACTTCCTGGCGATAACCCTTCGGGAACAACGGACGAATCGGTCGGTCAATCAAGCGCCCCACCAGCACCGCCTCATCGGCTGGCTTACCCTCACGCTTGATAAACTTCGAGCCGCTAATCTTCCCCGCCGCATAAAACTTCTCTTCGTAATCAATCGTTAGCGGGAAGAAATCTTGCACCACCGGCTTCTTCCCTACAACTACCGATCCTAGTACCACCGTATCCCCATAAGTTACAAGTACGCTCGCCGTCGAACGAAACCCTACGCGATTAACTTCCAGTGTTAGCTTACGGCCACAGAGCTCAGTCTCTACCCGCACCATTTGTTTGCCACTCGGATTGATGATGTCCATGTTTTCCTTTCTCGGGAAAACCTCAGAAACCCGCCTCCTATCAGGTTTCCGCTGTTTTCCCATAGCTTATACTACCCCTATTATACCACACTTTCTTGCCCCTCTCCTAACTTACCATAAAAGTATTGACTTTTTTAGCGAGCTGTGATATAATGGTATATGATAGACAATTGTGTCTACAATAGTACATTGAAAAGGAGATTTTAAATGAAAGTTGAAAACCATGTTACTGCCGACCGCACTCAGAAACTACAACAGGCACTTGCGCCACTATTGGCTCAGAGAGTCCAACAATTTCTGTTATTCTATGGTAATTCCCAAATTCGGCCTTACGCCGAAATAAGCGACGACACCATAATCGTGCACAATTTACCCAGTTGGCTAACCCGTGACGAGCTCACCAGCTCTTTCATCGATAACATCTGCCATCAGGTTAAGAATCTGTACTCCGATGGTGATCGTCTTGGAAAAAAGGCCGCTCTCCAGAAAGTCCGTAATAAAGAACATCTGGAGAATAACTGTATACGTATGTGTCTCACATACGTATACACCTCACGTGAGGTGTCTGACGATAGGTATCAGGACATCATCATCAGTTTCATTCCGAGTTACACCAAATATAACCCGCCCAAATTCATCGAGCGATTCAAACGCAGCGACATCAACGAAGAGCAGTTGAAACAGTTCCGCTGCGAAAATCGTTTGATTGACGCCAACAACAATCGGGTTACTACTTGGCGTAAAATGAATGCAGACGAATTGAATCTTCATACTACTGCATTCATCGGAGCTTGCTATGAGGGCATCCAGCAGCATATTAACCAGTTATTCGATATCATCTCGAATGTCGGGTCAGAAAAATGCTGTGCAGAAGCCTAATCTCCTACCAACTGAAATCGCGCCCCAGCTCAATCGGGGCGCTTTTCTCATCCCAAAAGCCAACAAAAAACTCCCCGTTTCCGGGGGGTCTTTTATTTCCTGAGTCCTAGCTCGGCAATCGTCTTCTTGTACAGATCAAAATCTGTCCGCTCAAGGTATTTCAGCAACTTCTTCCGCTGACCTACCATCTGCATCAAACCACGCTTTGCCATGTAATCGTGCTTATGCTCTTTGACGTGCTCGGTCACTTCCTTGATACGCTCAGTCAAAACCGACACCTGTACCTCAGGTGAGCCCACATCGTTCTTGCTGCGCGCCAGCTTTGCCATTGCCTCAGCTTTTTTCTCTCTAGTAATCATATGCCCCCAATTATAGCACACCTCCGTATTTTTACAACCCCTATTCTCATGTAAAAACCACCGGCCAGAGTAACCGATGGTTTTTCTAAAGAACGTGTGGGTGGGTTAATCATTCAATCTGTCACTACCAGCGTTACATCCAAATCTCCACGTAAGGTAGTTGCCAGATCATGTCCTCTGATATACAGGAGATAAGTTCCCGCTACATTTAAGTCATACACCCCATAAATATCCAGGGCGTAATCATCTGCAGCATAAACCTCTCCCTCAGGAGTAAACAGGTCGATTGAGCCATAAAGTACTTCATAGCTTGTGCCCCTGGGTAGAGTCAGCGTCGTTCCATCGGTCGCATTAGCTACCAACTTCACTACCGGACGCTCATTCACCCAAGGATTATTGGGATCCGGATCAGTCGGATCCCAATCAGCATACGGATGGCCATCCGGGATTTTCGGCACCATGGGCTTGCCAAAGGGTCCCATATCATTCGCATCTTCATAGACATCAACCACCGTACCATTCGCACAGTTGTCGTAAATCCACTTTGAATCTGCCGCCGTCAGCCGCACACAACCCGAAGAAGCCTGTTCTCCCAGTTTATTATAATAATTAGTCTTGAGAGTATCCTTCTTCTGCTCAGCACTCGGTACTGCATGAAACATACATCCTCTATTGAATCTCACCGCATACTGCGCAAACACACTTCCTTTCATCGGATGAAATGCATCACGCTCGCTAATCTGAGTTACCGCAATCGGCGTGGCATTATTCTTCCCCGTCGAACAGGTAAACTCGATGATTGGCACTGTATATTCACCCGTCTTTTCGTTGTAGCCATAAACATCCACGTGGTTCGTTGCCCGATTGATTCGTATCTTGTAAATTTTTTCCTCTGCATTGACTGTCATTCCACAGAGTAGAGTCAGAACCACTACCGCTGCGCCTATGCGCCGCCACCATTTTTTCAATATTGATCACGCACCTTTCGCCATTTTAAAATACTGCCCCACACATTTGCATATTTTAGCACAGATTATGCTATGTGTCAATTATGCTCACCTCGTTCCTCCAAGCAAAAATCCCCTAATTGCCGCGCGCCCCCCACGCTATATGCTCCCACTTTAGTTCGCCTTAATGCCGTCAAATACCCCCCAACCCCCAACTTCTTACCAATATCTTCACCTAGCGTTCGGATATACGTTCCGCTGGACACTTTACACCTAATTTCTAGCTCCGGCCATTTATAGCGCAAAATTTCAATCTCATAAATTTTTACCTTACGCTGTGGCATCTCCACTGCCTTACCTGCTCGCGCCAACTTGTATGCCCGCTCGCCGTTAATCTTTACCGCCGAATATTGCGGTACCGTCTGCTCAATCTCCCCCACAAAGCTCGCCACCGCTTTGTCCACTTCCTCACGTGCAGGAATTCGGTCACTTACAGAGGAAACCAAGCTAGATCCTCCCGAGAAGAACCCAGCCTGATCCTCATCTGCAAACGGCCGAATCTCTCCCTCAATATCACCAGTAGACGAAGTCGCGCCGAGTCGAATCGTCGTAATATATTCCTTATCCAGTTTCAAAAAAGCATTAGCCTGCTTGGTCGCTTTACCCGTCAAAAGGATTAATAAGCCCGTTGCGAAAGGATCCAAAGTTCCAGTATGCCCTACTTTCACTTTCTTCCGCTTTTGACGCACGGCCCCATCCTTGCCTTTTACCTCAATCACCCCCGCCTGTTCCGACAGCTTACGTCGCACCCGCGCCACTACCCCAAACGAACTCATTCCCGCCGGTTTATCAATCAGCAAAATCTCATCATTCATGTCAATATCTTACATCAAAACCCAACGGGGTCAAATTTACTGAGCTGCGCCTGGAATTTGGAAAGCTCCAGGGTTGGCCTGTCTCGCCGCTTGTTCAGATTGGCTAGCTTGCGCCGCCATAGCTTGAGCCTGCTCAGCCGCTTGCTGTGCGACCATTTCTGGTGGCACCTGTACTTCTGGCAATACTGGTGGCATTACACTAGCTCCCGTCTTTGGAGCCGGTGGTGGCGGTAAAACTACATTTTGATTCGGATTGGCTACTGGCTCCGCTCCCGCTGGCGCTAGTGCCGTAACATTACCCGTTGGCGTCACAGGTTGAGGCTGAGGCTGCGCTTGGGCTACAGGCACTGGGTTATCCCCTATTAAACCAGCTCTACTCGCCGCCGTTGGTGTCGGCAAAGGTTCGACCAGGGCTTCAACTAGCATCGCTGCATAATCCTTTGGTGCTTCGACCACTGGAGTCGAAACTGGTGCAGGTGCTGCCGACTCCACCGCCTGATTGACTGCCGCCACGTTCGCCGCCGCCGCATCAACCGCTTCATTTACTGCCATTGCCGCTTCAGTCGGTGTAGCAACCGAAGGTGTCGTGTTTGCTGCCGTCTGGGCTTGATTGGTAATTGCCGCATACTCTACGCCCCCGACTGTCGGCACATCCGCTGGCACAACTGTTTCATTCAAAGTCGGTGCATACGAAGCATAATCCTTACCTACCAACAAATTCTGTGCCTCAGTCGTCGGTACGACTGGCTCAATTGGCGCCATCATTGGCATACTCCCACCCAGAGCCATCGCATCATTGTCCATCACATGCGAAGCAATCAATTGCTGATCTGCCCCCATCGACATTAGCCTTGAAGCTAGCTGCATCGTCTCAGAGTTCGTCCGATCATTCGAGAACCGCCCCGTTGCCGCTACAATTCCCGTCAGCAAAGCCGTTGCAATTTCTTTATCTACCGTCTCACCTTTAGGCTGCATAGCAAAAATCAACTTCGCAACCATTTCGCAAACCGAACTTGCACCTGGGTCACTCCATTCAATCTCGCCGAATCGCCCTGGAGCATCACAGGTAATATCCACCGTAGTGGCATCGTGCATAATTCGACCGTATTCCGACAGAGCCGCATCTAAATCCGTTGCTTGTGGCACACCTAGAGCCAGCACCAAGTCAACATTATAATCTCCGTGCGAGAATTCCAAATCGTTTTCCGTCAAAACTGTCTTGTAAGGCGTAATATAAACCTTCACAAAATCCCCGTCCAACTTATATCGCAAATGGTCAGCTTTATCCTTGCTCAAAGCGATAATAAAGTCCTGTAAACTATCGGTATTGGATTCAAAAGTCTCCCCCGGCTGCAAGAATTGCAGGGCATCCGGTGTCACGCCCGAATAAATCGCCGTCGTATGCTTCTGCAAACCATCCAAAAACATCGTCAAACCAATCGCCGCCGCTATCTCATCTACGGACGGATCGCGTGAAAGCGCCACCAGAATATTTTCTGAATTCCGAATCTTATCAATAATCCGCCGCATGAAATCATTAGCCGGAATCACGCCCGGAGCAGGTTTCGGGTCAGCAACTTTTGCCTTGCTGGTCGTCTCCGCCGCTTTAGGTGCCGCCGGCTTAGCTGGTGCTGTTGCTTTCTGCGTTGCTACACTAGCCCCACCCGCCGAATTTGCCGCTGGTGGATCAATATTAGAAGTATTGGTTGGTTTTTGGTTTTGATCTTGCATATTTTAAAGCCCTATACTTCCATTGTAGCACAGATGAGCCCAAAAGTCAATGCCCTTTATGCTTAATTTTCCACTTTTACTCTACCGTTAAATATGCTACTATATATATAACTTAGTCTGGAGGAAAAATGGACAAAAAAACCGGTATTATCGTTGCTGCTATCATCCTAATTTTTGGCGCGCTCATTGGAATCAGCATCTTCCAAAACCGCCAAAGTCAAGAAGAAAGCTACCTCGCTCATATTCAGCCCGCCAGCGAAGAATCTGGCAACATCCCTGAAAACGTCGAAGGCAACCCTGACGCCCCCGTCCTCATCTTCGAATATGCCGACTACCAATGCGAAGGTTGCGCTGCCATGAATCCCAAGCTCAACCAACTCGTTGAAGAATACGATGGCAAAGTCGCCGTGGTTTACCGTGGCTACGTCCAGAGCTATCATGCCAACGGTACCGCTGCCGCTTCTGCCGCCAATGCCGCCGCTCTGCAAGGCTACTGGCGAGAGTTCAAGGATGTTCTCTTCGAAAACCAGAACGACTGGTTCTATTCTGACGCCGCCAAGTTCCAGGAACAGCTTGCAACTTACTTCAAAACTGCTACCGCTGGCAAAGGCGACCTCAACAAATTCAAGTCCGACATGAATAGTGCAGCTGTTGCCCAAAAAATCGCTTTTGACCGCAAACTCTGCGAAGAACGTGGTCTAGAATATACCCCGTTAATTTACATTGGTGACACTCAAGTCAAAAAGTCCGAAATGGGGACCAACTTCCTCGAGAATATGCGCACCAAAATTAACGCTTTGCTCGAAGAAAAAGGGCAAAAATAATTCCCCAGCTAAATCTCTTTCATAGCCTGCTTCACCCGCGCAATGTCGCTTTCGCGGGTGGCATAACTCAGAGAAAACCGCACTAGTGGCGGGTACTTGCACACCTTATCAAGATAATAATGCGCGCAAAAATATCCCGTCCGTGCCATAATTCCCTTTTTACCAAGTGCCGCCCCGAGCAAGTGCGAGTTCAATCCTTCCACATAAAAGCTCATCGTAGGATTTGCCTGTTGCCCCACCATTTTTACTTTAGGATTATTCCGCAAGAATTCGTCCAGCTCTAGTGTGTAGCTTGCCAGACGCTGCTTATCCGCCTTTGTCCTACCAGCTAACCAGTCCAGCGCCACCGCATAAGCACAAATCTCACCCCACGCTTGCAACCCCGCCTCAAAAATCGTATGTACATGATCTCTGTTCGCTTCAGCACTTAATAGATAACGGTCCGCAAACACATCATCTACCATCCCCCCACCGATAAAGTTTTGAGTCAACTTTGGTATCAAATCCCGGCGTACCACCATCACCCCCAACGATGGCGCATACATTTTATGAGCTGAGAAACATACCGCATCGGCCTCAGTCTTCTCTAACATCTCGTGGTAATGCGCTACAGCCTGCGCAGCATCAATAATAATTATTCCACCATCTCGGTGCACCTTCTTCACAACGTCTTTCAGATTCACCAGCTGTCGTCCGTCAAAATTCGCCGCACAATTTATCACCACCACCGCCTTACGAAAATTTTCTTCTAGTGGCAAGCTTCCCTCTTCATTGCGTTGCAAAACTATCCGTGGTACGTTGAGCCGCTTCGCCATAGCCATCGTGGCTAGAAACGGCGAGTTGTGCTCAATGTCTGATGTGAACACTTTTTCTACATTTTCTGCACAAATTTCGTTCAACAATAAATTAATTCCGTAAGTCGTGTTCAAAGTAAATGCTACAAAATAATCTTTAGCCTTCAGCTTGAACAATTTTAAGGTCTTCTGTCGCGCTGCCTCCACCATGGCATCCGTTTTCTCTCCCCACGGATATTTTACCCGTTCCCCGCAGGAATTATGTTGTTCATAATAATCTTTCAACGCCTGTAAAACTGGTCGCGGGCGCAAGCTCTGACACGCCGCATCCAGGTAAACTGATTTTTCGTCCAAATAGTCAAAATCGTTCATACATATATTATATAGCAAAATACACCCCAAAACGGGGTGTATTTCCTCTAATTTGTATTTATTCGGCTTTTTCTTTGAGCATAGTGTTCAAACGGTCAAACTCGTCTGCCCAAGCTTCAAGGTTATCCGCCGAGAAGTTCACCACACCATCGGACCATTCGTCAGCATCACTTAGCTCGCTCATTTCATCAACGACTTCTTGCAGTTCCTTATAGATGCGAGTTTGCTCACTCGGAGTCTTAGCGGCCTGAAGTTCAGCCATCAAGCGCTGCAACTTCTTAATATAATCAGCAAACTTATCTCCGACCTCCTTAATTTTAGCATTATCCGAGTTCGTCAAATAAGTTACCGCCTCAAGCATCCCATCCAAGTCCGAACCGTCAACACCATCTGCTGCAATAATAAACTGATGCAGATCAAGATTAGCTTGCAAATCTTTCTTGAAGTCCGCTTCGTTCGAAACTAAAGCATTCCACTTCATCTCCACCAAATCATACTGCGCCTTAATCTCTTTATCACGCTGTACGCCCGAAGTTTTGCCAACTGCACGCAGTTGATCGCCAAAGTCCTTAATCTCTTTATCGCACTCATCACCATAGCCATTCAAAGCTTCGAGTGTAACATCCTTCTCGCCCAGATTATCAAAGAAGCTTCGGCAGCCCGAATTTTCTTGCCAATCCATTAACTCACTACGCAAGGCGCTCGTCTTATCGTAACTTTCTTTATAATTTGGCTTCATTAGCATCAGAGCCGCCACAATACCTGCGACTACTACCACAGCCACCGCTACCAAAATAATAATTAAAGTTTTGTTGGATTTTTGTGCTGGTGTGGGGGCCACCACGGGCTGCACCTCGGCCGGCGCTTGTGAGTCAGGTGTTGTAGCTGTCTCACTTGTACGTTCTACTGCCATACTTTCTCCTGTATTGCTATATTAATATCCTTATATTTATCATAACAAATAAATCCAAATGTTATAATACTTAATATGAAGATAGTTTTTCCTGAATACCAAAATCCCACCATTCAATCCGCCCTCGCTGAAATTCAAACCAAGCGCGCTACTATCCCTGGATTTCTGCCCGATACTTCAGAAATCATTCCCTTACCCGCAAGTAGTCTAGCTGAAGCTTGCCAAATGGTTAAAGCCGGTCACGCTGATACTATGATTGCCGGCATTGATTACTCCTCGCGTGATGTTATCTTAGCCTGCAAAGACATCCTCGGGTTCTCAGGCCAAACCTTCTCTGGCCTCGCCGTCATGCAACGCGGCGCCGAGGTTTACCTCCTCGCCGACATGGCCGCCTGCAAACATCCTACTGCCGAACAGCTCATCGAAATCGTTCAACAAACTTATGCTTCAGCCAAACAACTCCTCTCTGACTCACCCCGCATAGCCCTTCTCTCTTTCTCTACTCTAGGTAGCGGCGGCCACGATACCACCATCGACCTCATGCGGACCGTCCGTCAGGCTTTTACTAATACAGAAATCCTCATCGATGGAGAAATGCAGCTCGATGCCGCCATCAACCCACGCGTTGGCGAGAAAAAGGCCCCCCAATCGCCCGTTGCTGGTCAAGCTAATATTCTTATTGCCCCTGATCTCAATACCGGCAATATTCTCTACAAGGCCTTCGAGCAGCTCGCTGGTTTTACGGTAGCTGGCCCGATTCTCCAGGGGTTCAACTTCCCTGTATCCGATCTCTCACGCGGTAGTACTGTCGCCGATGTTGTACTTACAATTGAGGCTATGGCGCGCCTCGCACACCACTAAATAACCGACCTCCGGATCTCGATCCGGAGGTTTTGGGTTCGCCGGCGATGCCG
>X19_European_Ground_Squirrel__coassemble_76_pt1 | contig 11532 bp, 12 predicted proteins | sample X19_European_Ground_Squirrel__metabat2_high_PE_007 | metagenome-assembled genome bin X19_European_Ground_Squirrel | reverse complement strand
CGAGAGCACAGGCCACGACCGGTCCGATGATGAGGCCACCACTCACAACTTGTCTCAGCAAAATCTCAAGATTGCACTCATTGGACGCCCAAATGTCGGCAAAAGTAGCCTCTTCAATGCGCTCGGGCAAAAACAGCAAGCCCTCGTTTCCTCGCGTCAGGGAACTACCCGCGATGTTAATCGTGTAGAAGTTCGTTATCATCATCGTACTCTGGAAATCCTTGATACTGCTGGTCTACGCAAGCCCGGCAAACGTGAAGTCGGTATCGAAAAATTTTCTGCCCTACGCACTCTCGCCGCCATTGAGGAAGCTGAGATTTGCGCTCTCCTCGTAGATGCTACCGAGCCCCATTCCAAACTCGATCAAGCTCTCGCCGGACAAATCATTGAGGCCGGTAAAGGAATCATCATCGTTCTCACCAAGGCCGATTTAGTCAATAACGTTAACGAAACTCTTGATCAGCTTGAATATGACTTCAATTTCATACCATTTGCACCCGTTCTAATCACCAGTAGTATAACCGGACAAAACGTCACCAAGCTTTTTGAACTCGCAGCTGAAATTGATGCTACCCGTCATCTCGAAATTAAAACTTCCGAGCTCAACAAGATCCTTGGTGAAGCCGTCATTGAACACCCTCCTGCTGGCCTCAAAAACACTCGCCCCAAGCTCAAATACATGGTCCAAACCGATACCTGCCCCCCCTGGTTCGTAGTACATGGTCGCGACCTCGGGCTATTGCATTGGTCTTACAAGCGTTTCTTGGAACGCAAAGTCCGCGAAAAGTATCCTTTCGTTGGTACGCCGATCATGTTTAGTTATCGCAACGACCAACCTCAAGCTGAGCGTCCCGGAAAATAATCGTACTAAAAACCGCCAAATCAACCAGCAAGGTATCTCAGAGAACCGCGTTCAAGCATGCCGAGGAGCTTTCAAGATCTCCCGTACTTCTGCTGTGTTCTCACATTCCATCAATCGCGCCCGCAAATCGGCAGCGCCGGGGAATGAATTAATATAAATTTTGAAAAAGCGTTTCAAAGGCTCAAAAGCCAGCCCCCGTACCTCCAGGTCGTCCCCCGCACTCAACGCCTGTACGCGTTGCAACTTAATCTGTGCATCCTTCGCGTCAAACAGCTCTAGATGATAATTTAGTAAGTCCAAAAGTTCACTCTGCGTTGGCCGATGATTAGTGAAACAATATGGATTTTCAAATACTCCCCGCCCAATCATCCAGCCATCAACCTGCGAATACCGCTGCCCCAGCTCACGTACTTGAGCTAAGTCTTTGATATCGCCATTAATTATCAGTTTTGTCTTTGGCGAAAACGCCTTCACCAAACCAATAATACTTGGAATTAGCTCAAAATGCGCCGGCACTTTAGACATCTCCTTACGCGTACGCAAATGTACCGTCAGAGCCGCCGGTTGCTCCTTTAGTAGAATCGGTAACCAATCACGATATTCATCGACATAAGTATAGCCCAACCGCGTTTTAACTGATACTGGCAGATTCGTTGCGGCTTTAGCTTGCCTTAAACAGTCAATCGCCAATTCTGGCGTACGAATCATCGCTGCACCACCGCCCGCTGCATTAACGTGGCGATCTGGGCAACCCATATTAATGTCTAGCCCAGAAAACCCTAGCCCCTCTAACGCGCCTGCAAGCTCCGCAAAATGTACGGGATTTTTGCCCCAAATCTGCGCCACAATTGGCGCATCACTTGGTACAACTTCCAAACGTTCCAACGCATTCTCGCGCCCCTTCTCTGAAGCATAGCTCGAGACGTTAGTAAACTCCGTAAAAAAGACGTCCGGACGCCCCGCTCGGGCTATCACCTGCCGGAAAATCACATCTGTTACACCTTCCATTGGAGCTAATACCGTAAAACCTTGCGGTAAATCATTCCAGAAATCATTCATCTTTCTATTCTACCACGAGATGTGTTATAAATATTATCTTAAATAACAAAAACGCCACTCCTCTTTTATTTGTGCTAAAATATCCAATAGTAATAGCACCTTACGAAAAGAAAGGAGGTAAGGAAGAAAATGCTGAGCCATACTGTTACCATCAAATTCCCCACACGTCGTCGGCGCATTCTGGCCTTTTCGGACCTACAATACGATCTCGACTTTAAACCTCAACAGCTCGATCGCCTCTCACATTGCTTGCGTAGCGAAATCGCGAAGTCTCACATTGATTACGTCTTTTTCTTGGGAGACTTGGTTAACTCGCTTCATGTCCTTGAAGATGAGGTGGCCTATGCTAAATTGTTGAATTTTCTCCGGCAAATCGCCCAGACCGCACCACTGATCATCGTGTTAGGGAATCACGATGAGTATTATTATCGCTCAAACAAATATCTAGAACGCCCAGACCTATACCACAAACTACACAACGACCTTCAAAGTATCGTTGACGTTCATGTACTCGGAACAGACCAAGAAATCGATAGTCCGATTTTTGATGATGGTGCAATCCGCGTATTAGGTCTGAGTCTACCTCGAGCCTGTTATTACAAGCAGGGCACCACCCGCGAAACTCATCGCAAAGGGCAGTTAGCCTTTGACCGGCTAATTGGGCAATATCTGCCACAGCTTACCAGCGTGCAGGACCGTGACCGTTACGTGTTAATGCATTCGCCAACTTATCTCAGCCCATGCTTATTGAATCAAGATTTTCTAGTTCTAGCTGGGCATATGCACAATGGAGTTGTTCCGCCAATTCTAGATGAGTTGACTAGGTTCACTCATCGCGGGCTAGTCGGTCCAGGGCTTTGCCGCACAGGCTTACGCGACCATCAATTTGAGCTCTTCCCACGCTACGCTCGGCTCCAACCAACGCTCCAACGACCTTGGCATACAGTACAACCATCCACCTATTTTGGATCAGGCATCTTCAAATTATTGAATGTTTTTTATCCCAAAGTATCTTATTCTATAATAATTGACGATCCCAGTATTCCAAAGCTAAAAGTTTCTGCATCCTACCATCATAAAACCTGAGGCTCAGCCCCAGGTTTTTGCGTTCCAACTCGTTAGAATAGACGAATCTTGTCAAACGGATAAATCCGCACAAGCGCCGGTCCGATAATCCGACAATAGGGAATAGTACCCAAACCCGAACGAGAATCAAATGAATGTGAACCCTCACGATTATCACCCGCGACAAAGATTTCACCCTGAGGCACAACCAAATCCACATCACCCGAAGTGTATTTCTTAGGACCATTACTATCATCTACTCGCGTCTCTTCATCGGGTGAAAAGCCCTCGGGATGTTCGTCATTATAAACTTTCAACACCCCATCTTTCACCGTCACACGCTCACCAGGGAAAGCAATCACCCGTTTAATAATATATTGATCAATTTGTCCCGATGGCACCTCGCAAGTCAATGGACCGTCCGCCGCACCATTAGCGAAAACAATAATCTGCCCCCGCTCGGGCACATACTCCTCGCCCAAAAAGTGCGCCCAGCTCACCGGCAAACGATTCACAATAATTCGGTCATCATTATGCAAAGTGTTCTCCATACTCGCTCCAACCACATTGTATGAACGGAAAACAAAAGCATTCAGCACTATCGTGCCCACAATCACACAACCTACAAAAACTACTAAGCTCAAGATGTCTTTTAATAGCGGGTGTTTTTGAAAAAATTTTGGTTTTGAATCCATTACTTCATTATAGCACAATTATTTTAAAGTTTAGCGTAAGTTTGCTATAATATTTACATGGCAGATTATATTCTCATGCGCAAAAGTCGCAATGCCCTCAGCTCATTCTTGCATATTGTGCTTAATCTCTTGCTAGCAATTACTTCAATTGGAGCGACTATGATTACGGGCAACTGCATCATTGGCCTAATCCTCGTTGCCGTTTCTAAGTGGCGCGTCTTTGCCGTCAACCACCGCTACTGGTGGCTTAATATTCGTTCTAGTTTAGTTGACCTCATCGTCGGCGTCAGCTTTGTCTTGCTCGCCTATGCAGCCGGCACTACCTTCCTACCAGTACATATTGTCCTGATGTCAGCCTATGCCGTTTGGCTCATCATTATCAAGCCTCGTACTACTCAAGGCTTTAACATCCTCCAGTCCATCATTGCCGTTTTGCTCGGCGTTACTGCAGCAAGCATTTTTGCTGCCATTACCGATTCGCTAGTACTTGTAATTGCCGCCTTTCTTATCGGTTACGCCGCCTCTAACCATGTCCTAGTACAGAATGGTAACCACGATGCTGCTTTTATTTCTCTCGTCTGCGGGCTTGTCTTTGCCGAAATTGGCTGGCTATCGTATTCTTGGCTCATCTTCTACACCATCGACAGTACCGGCATTTGTTTATCACAGCTTAGTATTATCCTTGCCCTACTTACCTTTGCCTACCTAGAATTCCAAGTTGAACTTGATCAGCACGGCAACAAGCTCAAATTCTCCCACATAGCCTTACCCGTGCTATTTAGCATCTTGACGATAATTGTCTTGATGGTTAGCTTTAGCCAACCGCGGTTCAATATCCAATAAATAGCGCTGCATCCGCTGTCGAGCTAGTTGACGTTGGCGACGCTCAAAGAGCAAACCGTAACCTGACGTGCGTAAACAAATCAAACCCTGCCGCTCGGCTATTTTAACCAAAGCCAAATGTTGGCAAGGGTCAGCTTCAAGCACAACATAATCTACCCCAAAACCGCCCCGACCTTGGCGCAGCTTCAGCTCACGCAGCAAGCGTTCGTATAGCGCCAACCCGCCGCCTTTTTCTACGTAAAGCGCTCGCCGTGGTTCATAATCTAAACTATCCTTGTCTAGCCACTCCCAACGCGGATCAACGTAGGGTAAATTCGCCACCAAAACGTCAAACCGCCCTTCATCCGCCGTCACATCGTGCAATAAATTCGACTGCATGAACTCCACTCGCCCTTCATAAGCTAAATCATTACGATAAGCCACGTCTAAAGCCTTGCTGCTAACATCTGTCGCCAAAACGTAACTTTGTGGAAATTCCAGGGCTAAAGTAATCGCTATGCAACCACTACCCGTACCAATCTCGAGAAAGCTTGGTTGCTTCGGTAGTTTCAATCCTTTAATTAAGTCAATTAAAATCTCGGTCTCAGGACGGGGAATCAAAACATCTGCCGTTACCAAAAAGTCTCGCCCATAAAACGCCTTTTTACCCAGAATGTAAGCTAGTGGTTCACCCCTTCGACGCCGTTCCAGCATCACAGTCGCCTTTTTCTGCATCTCCGTTGTAATTTCCACATCATCATGCGAGACCAGCCAACTTCTATCAGTACTGTCATCAGGTGCAAAAACCGCCAACGCGATCAATTCTGCATCTAGCATCGCGATTTGCTTTTTTGCTATCTTCAACCAATCACCAATTGTTTTCATATTTCACTACCGATATTATAACACGTCAATCATAAGAAAATCCATCATACCACTTCAAGGCCAAGGAGTACCCCCGCCGAAGCGGGGGAAGAAGAAAAACTTAATGCACCTATTCCATAATTTGATAGTCAGTTACTTGTATCCAATTTCCGTTTGCCACAGCTTTCACGTAATCGCTTAACATAATCTCCCAGAAAAGCAAAAGGTAAGATTATTAGCACAATCACAATCCCTACAAGATACATTATCAGCAATAACAAGTCACCCAAGATCTCACCCAGAGCCGACTCGGAAAAAGCCTCCCAAAGCCCGCCGAAAAGACATTGCATGAAACGCTTCAATCTCTCACCCCCTTAAGGTACCAGTTTTTCTCCTCCCATGATTATGTCACATCACGCTTCCGGCAGCTGCCGTTCAGCTTGAGTCAGCTCCCGAATCAGGTCTTCAATGTCGCCATCCATCGCTGCACTCACATTAGAACGTGAATAATGCACTCGGTGGTCGGTAATGCGATCTTGAGGGAAATTGTAGGTCCGAATTTTCTCACTACGGTCGCCCGAGCCAATCAACGACTTACGCGCATTACTCGCCGCCGCCATCTCTTCCTGCTTTTTCTTTTCCATCAAACGGCTCCGTAGCACCGCCATTGCCTTAACACGGTTCTGCTGTTGTGAACGCTCATCCTGCATCGCCACCACAATGCCCGTCGGCAAATGCGTAATGCGTACGGCCGAATCAGTCGTATTTACCCCCTGACCGCCATGCCCACCTGAACGATAAATATCAATCCTTAAATCCTCCGGGTCAATTTCGAGATCGGTCTCTGCCGCTTCTGGTAACACCGCCACCGTTGCCGTAGAGGTATGGATTCGCCCCTGACTTTCTGTTACTGGTACCCGTTGCACTCGATGCACACCACCCTCAAATTTCAGTTGGCCGTAAGGTTTCTCGCCCGACACCCGAATAATCACTTCCTTCATTCCACCAGCTTCATTCTCGTTCTGACTGAGCAGCTCAACTTTCAGCCCGTGACGTTCCGCATAGCGCACATACATCCGATACAACTCACCGGCAAAGAGGGAAGCTTCATCGCCACCTGCTCCAGCCCGGATTTCCATAATCGCCGGTTTGTCATCCGCTGGGTCGTGTGGCATCAACAACTCCGACAAATCGCCTTCCAAAGTCAACAAATTCGTCTTCAAATCCTCCACATCCACCCGCGCGAGTTCCCCCAGCTCTGGATCATTCAGCAACGCTTCAGCTTCGGCCAATTTCCGCTTCGTTTGCTCAATCTCTTGCGCATAAGTCAAAATCTTTTCGATTTCTGCCAAACGCCGTGATTTCTCGGCGAAATTCGCCTTAGTATAAGCGTCTGGTTCCGCCAAAAACGCCTCGATTTCAGCCTTTTCTTGTTCAAACTTCTGGAAATCCGTCTTCATTCATGCTATTATAACATATGTAAGTCATTATATGTGGTTCTTTAGCTCAGTTGGCTAGAGCGCACGATTCACATTCGTGAGGTCACTGGTTCGAACCCAGTAAGAACCACCATTTTATATTGTTATGTCCAAGAATAATCCCAAAATTTCAATTTTAGTCCCAATTTACAATGTCGAAACCTATCTACGCCAATGTCTAGATAGCCTAGTTAATCAAACTTTTACCGATATTGAAATCATCTGCATCAATGACGGCTCCACCGATGGTTCTGATGCCATTATCCAAGAGTTCCAAAAATCCGATAGTCGCATCAAAGTCATCAAAAAAACCAATACTGGCTATGGCGACAGCATGAATCGTGGGCTAAAAAAGGCCTCTGGCAAATACATCGCCATAGCAGAGCCTGATGATTACATCGACCTTAATGCCTTTGAAAAGTTATATAATTACGCCAATATTTACGATGCCGAAGTCGTACGAGCCAACTACTATACCAACAGAGGCGGCAAGGACACTAAGCTTTCCTATGTCAATCCAACCGATTCTGGACGCGTAATTAACCCACAGCAACATACTTGGATTTTCTTCCAAGCGCCCGCCATCTGGTCCGCTATTTATGAACGTAATTTTCTCATCAAACACGAAATTAAGTTCCTCACCACTCCCGGCGCGTCCTACCAAGATGTAGGCTTCAACTTCAAGGTCTGGGCTAATGCTACGCGTGCTTATTTCACTACCGAAGCCTTCTTGCACTACCGTGTCGACAATGAATCGTCTTCTGTCAACAACCCAGGCAAAGTCATGAACGTCTGTTACGAGTACGCCGAAATTGAGAAATATCTCAAAAGACGTAAGATGTTCGACGCAATCGGACCTCTAGTTGAGGCTACCAAATTTGGTGCTTATTATTGGAATATCTGTCGCCTTTCTCCTAAGCTCTTACCGGGCTTTATCACCGAAATCAAAACAGAATATCAGAAAGTCAATCAAGCTGGCTTACTTATCCGTAGCTATTTCCCAATAGCCGCCCAATGGCACCTGCTGCAATTTATGCTCACCCACTCGGTTCGTCGCACCATCCACAGAATTCGCTGGCAACGCCTTCGTGCTACACTGCGTGAATTCGCCAAAACGATCTGGATTAAGACCCACCCTATCTATCGGAAGCAGCTTCTCATTTCTGAACTTATTTCCGAAATTTATGCCGAAACCGACCTTCTCGAAACCAAGCTAAACCAACTTCAAGCCCAGGAGGCCAATCATGACTAACCCAAAGGTAAGCATTATCGTTACTTCCTACAACGATGCCAAACTTCTTCCTAAATGTCTCGACGCCCTGCTGGGGCAAACCCTCGTTGATATCGAAATTATTGGTGTCAACGATGCATCTTCCGACGATACTCTCGCCATTCTTAAGCAATACGCTAAACAGGATGTTCGTGTCAAATATGTCAACAACCCAGAGAATGTCGGCCTTGCCGCTTCCCGTAATCGTGGAATTGCCCAGGCTACCGCGCCATTCCTCATGTTTTGCGACGCCGATGACTACTACGAGCCTACCATGTGCCAGGATATGTATGAGGCCATCACTCATAGCAAAGCTGATCTCGCCATAAGTGAAATCCGCGTCACTTACAATGCCCACGCTGAGATGAAGCCCAGCGATGACAACTATTATTCTCTCAAATATCATGGACTTCAGCGTATCGACCGCAACGTCATTTATAACACCGATCTATCTTCAACCGACAAAATCTTTCGTAAAGCGACTTTAGACAAATACCATCTCGAATTCCCCGAGGGCAAACGTTTCGAGGACGCTTATTTCTGTGTAGCTTATTTCTGTGTTAGCCAAACTGCTTTCTTCCTCAATAAACAACTCTACAATTACGTCCGTCACGCTGGAAGCATCATGTCACAGACTTGGTCCAAGACTACTGCAGATGATCACGCCATCGATCACCTCCATATCGCCTTCATGCTCTACGACTTCCTCGACCAGCACAATCTACTTGCCAAATACAACGAGCTCTATTGGCAATACTTCGAAGCTTTCCTTGATTTTGCCTTGCGCAATAGCAAATCTAAGGAGCGCATCCGCCAAGTCAAAGCCGAAGCAAGTGAATTTGTTCAAAAGCATCTCGCTAGTTTCCAAAACGCCAATATCAGCAATCGAGAAAACATCCAACGCCTCAATTCTCGGAGATTCTATTTCAGCACTACTCGGCTCAAACGCTTCTTAATCAAGCTCATGCCCACCTATCATCTCACCACCGAAAACATCCAACGCCTCAGTACTCTAGAGATTAAGCACCAACAGCTTCTCGAGAAAATCGACCAGTTACGTCATCAAGGGTAGAATTATGCAGCTCATCATTGGTCTTGGCAATCCCGAAAGCAAATACAACTTCACCCGGCATAACTTCGGGTTCTTAGCGCTGGATTTCTATGCCAAGACTCACCAGCTTGAGTGGCAGAAGCCCAAGCTCGGTGCCATCTGGTGCAAGGACGGTAAGCGGATTTTTATCAAACCGCAAAATTTCTACAATAATTCTGGCCAAGCCGTCCAAGCTTTCATGCACTTTTATAAGCTCACCCCAGCCGATATCCTCGTAATCTGCGATGATTTTGATCTCAATTTTGGCACTCTGCGTTACCGCGCCAAGGGCTCTAGTGCCGGAAACAACGGCTTAAAATCTATTAGCGAGCACCTCGGCACCACCGACTTCCCGCGCTTGCGCATTGGTAGCAATAATACCCCAGTTCGCCAGCAGCTCGGCGACATTGACTTTGTCCTCGGGAAGTTTACCCCCGCAGAAAAGGCTGAATTGCCCACGATTTTAGCTGAAATTGCCCAAAAAATCGACAATTTTTCCACAATTTAGGCAAATCTACACCAAATCTATTGACTTTTGCTGCCCCTCGTGATACAATAATAGTAGAGGGTAATTTCTACACTTGTAGGCAAGATGCCAGGTCAACTGGCATTATTATATTTACACGCACATTTTTAGAAAGGAAGGTGTTGATACCAATGGTTATTGCAAGTTTTGGTGAGGCGGATGGATTATCCGATGTAATCGGGGTTGTCCGTAAAGGACAACGCGACCCCAAAAGTCTCACACTCCATAACGTTAACTCCGTCATTAGTCAAAATATTGATGGTGAAGTTGATCTCCAAATCAAATTCACTGACGGGCATGGTTACAACAAGACGGACATGGCTAATTGTTTTGTCCTAAATGGACTCATACAGGGCGTGGTCTTAGTCTGTAAACCGTCCGAAGCACCTGATGCCGATGATCGCCTCAAGATCAATCTGCCTCTGAGTGGACTCGATGAGAACTACCGCCGCACCACAATCTATTATGATGGAGACCATAACGGTTACCTTACCAAGGTAACCTACCCCAAGGCCTTGGAAGAATACTGTAAGGACCAGGCCGCCAAGCAACACGCATGTTTTCAACCCAGCTGCGGCCGTTCGGCCTAACAGCCGTGCGGAAACGCACCTAATTCTACCCTCCAGTCCCGGCCGCAAGGTCGGGACGCTCTCATTTTTAATTTAACAACATCCAACGGTTTGCCCCGAGCGCTCGCACTCGCCCCTTAATTTCCAGCAAAGTCATAACCTGGTTAAACTCTGTTACCGCCAAACGATTTTGCAATACAATCTGTTCGCCATCTTGCACTCCCTGTGCCAGAGCCTGCAAAACCATCGTTTCTATAGCATTATCGCCAAGAGGCAACCTCGCTTGTGCCGAACGCCTCTGACGCTCAGGAGGGAATAATATGTCTAAGACATCATCGGGCTCTAGATAGGGCGTTGCCCCTTGTCGAATCAACCGATTGCAGCCCTTAGATAGTGGCTGATCGATGTTTCCCGGCATCGCAAAGACCTCCCGACCCTGTTCAAGAGCATGAGCAGCAGTATTAAGCGATCCGCTTCGCTCTGCCGCTTCAGGTATTACCACCACATCAGCTAAGCCAGAAATTAACCGGTTACGCTGCAAAAAACAAGTTTTAGGGATGTAGGCTGCCCCTGGCGGCAGCTCGCTCATCACGCAACCACCTTTTTCAACAATCTCTGCCGCCAGGGGCAGATGCGGGCGGGGGTAGATTTGGTCAATCGGTGTACCGAGAATCGCCACCGTTACCCCGCCCGCATCCAGCGCGGCGCGGTGGGCAATCGAATCTATACCGTAAGCCAACCCCGACACGACCACCACACCGCGCCGCGCTGCCGCATACGCCAAACGATAAGCTTCGGTCTCGCCATATTTGGTTGGCCGACGAGTCCCCACAATCGCAACCGTTTTTAACCTTTTTTGCGGAATTTTGCCATAAAAATACAACTTTTTAGGCACAACCGCAATACTATTTAACACCTCTGTAAATTTGGTCTCTTTGGGTAACATCTCATTGTTCTTTGAAAGATTTTGTGAAAAAAGTGTTGACATTTATAATCCTGTGTGCTATAATGCTTATTAGTTAGGGTTATTAACTCCAACTGTACCTAAATAAATCATAATTTTAGCTACTCTAGATTCGTCTAGGATAGCCAAAATTGCGTGCTTTTGAACACCCTAGGGTTAGTAATTTCTTCTAAGGTTACTAACTGTAAGTATTACCTCCACTTTTAGGGTAAATTCGAAGGCATAGCAATCCCTATAACCGGCGGGCCCCGTGTTTGTGTGAGGTGGG
>X19_European_Ground_Squirrel__coassemble_64_pt1 | contig 12280 bp, 11 predicted proteins | sample X19_European_Ground_Squirrel__metabat2_high_PE_007 | metagenome-assembled genome bin X19_European_Ground_Squirrel | reverse complement strand
TCCTTACGTCAAGAATTTTTGCTCCCTGCAGCTCGACAAACTGAGGCAATGGCGGGCTTAGTGCCCACCTTGTTGAATCTTGCTAAGTTTGATAATGGTTCCATCAAGCTCCAGTCACGTAAGGTCAAAATCGGCGATGTTCTAGCCACGGCAGTTGACAAACTTAACGTTTTAGCTGAGTTGCAGAGCGTTAACTTGGAGCTAAGTGGAGAACTGGATACAATGATCAACTTAGACGCGCGCTGGCAGGCTGAAGCTCTAACGAACATTATAAAGAATTGTATCGAACATAGCCCAACAGGGTCGAAAGTCGAGCTTCGGGCGATATCCAGTCCACTTTTTGTACGGATCGTCATTGCGGACCAGGGCGAGGGAATTACACCGCACGACCTGGCACATCTTTTTGAGCGTTTTTATCGAGCGCAGAACTCACAGCCCACAAGTGTTGGAATTGGCCTGGCTTTTGCTAAAGCAATTATTGAGGCCAACCATGGGCAGATAAGTGTACGCTCAGCTGAAGGGAAGGGAACTACGTTCACGATAACTTATTTTCGATCCTCCACCTAAAGCCAACCCCCGCCAGTTTCCCGGCGGGGTAAGGAGTTGGGCATCTCGCCTCAATTTCAATGAACTATTTATCCCAATTTAGATAATCAGTCGTTAGTGGTGCATATTGTGCCGAATACTTGTGAATGGCCGCCTCAGTATCAAGTGTATATTGCTGGAGGGTAATAAACTTCTTCGGTGCGACCTGCACTTGACGCTTATTAATGAACTTGCCACCAAGCGCAGAAATTAATCTAATTGAAGCAAGATCGAGCCTGTTGCAATCCAGCAAGACCGCGGCAAGACTATGGCGCTGCCAACAATGTTTCAGGGCCAAAAACAGGCAAACCTCAGCATAGCCGTTCCCGCGCTCAGTCGGGCGTATGCTCAAGCTGATATTTCCGCCCTTTAGCCAAAGGGCATCGTTCAGCGGTGAACGGATACTTACTATGCCCACTAATTGCTCATTTGTTTCCACCCAACCGCAGCAATTATACTGTTGTTGTCGGGCAAAAAAGAATGTCTCAGACGGCACACGTAGCTCACTTGGCTCTCGGAGCCGATCCGCCATCAGCCGTTCCAACCAACCTTCGTAGTCATCGCGGAAACGCCACAGCCCATTAGAACCGCGAATTACAGATTGATTAGTATGAAATTCCTGAAGGAACGTCTCTGCTTGCTCCTTATGCCTTTTTTCGGGTCGGATAAATTTTAAATCCCCCATAAATTTACCTCCAAAACGTCTTCATTGAATTTGTTAAGGTTCCTATATCCCCAGAGTAACACAGATAGGCAGTTTTGTCAGCGAAATGAGAATAAATCTTACCATCAGAAAACCGGAGCAAAACTCCGGTGCTCGGATTGGCTGGATCGGCAGGATTCGAACCTGCGAATGCTGGGACCAAAACCCAGTGCCTTACCACTTGGCGACGATCCACCAATACGATTATTTTAGCATATCTTACTTAGATTGGCTAGTCGTCTTTTCGGCCAGATGATTTTCGGCGCAAGCCGTAGCGACAGCCTCACGCATTTCGGCTTCACGCAGATTTGGCAATTCCTCAAAAATAACTTTGATACAACCAGCAATTGGAATGGCAATGATTGCCCCGATTAGCCCAAAAACATTCATCCCAATAATGATGGCAATTAGAATCATCGTTGCCGGGAGGTTAAGGGCATTACCTTGAATCTTTGGCGCAATGATGTTGTTTTCAATCTGTACATATATAATATATGTCAGTAAGTAGATAACGGCAGCAATTGGCGAGCTAAATAGTAGTACTAGTGTAATCAGACCACAACTGATAACTTGTCCAAACATGGGGATAAGGTAGAAGACAAGAGCAATTAAGCCCATAGGCAGAGCTAGACCTCCCCTGAGATCAAAGATGATTGAAAGAATTAAGACGATGAAAGTTACCATCAAGCCGTCAAGCAAGGCTACCATCACCTGACGAGAAACATAAGTAGATACGGTACCAACCATCCGGCTAGTTAAGCGTTTCCAAGCCCGTACACTTGAACGATTACGCTTACCTTCTAGAATCTTCCAACCTCTTTCGGCAATCTGCGGACCCTCTAGCGAGAAGAAAAGCGTCAAAACGATGGTTAGAATCGTGTTTGTCAGAACCTTCGCGATTGTACCCACACTAAAGACTAGAGTGTTGCCGATGTCGGAGACAAAATTGCTGGAGAAACTTTGTAGCGCTGTAGTAATTTCATTTTGCAAATTATCGATACCGAGGCTACGCCCAAAGCTGTTGATACCCTCCCAACCGCCTAAAGTGTTTTCGAAAGTCTCGGGTAGCTGCTGGACAAACTGCGTAGTCTGCCCCACGACTACTGGGCCCACAACAGCAAGGATTATGCCTAGAATACCAATAACTACTATGTAAGCTAGAACTGATGAAGAAACCGAATGATCTTTCTTAGTCAGGCTATTAATGCGCTGCGCTAGTGGCCGGATTGCAATCGTTAGAAATAGGGCAATACCAATAATCACTAGAGCTTCCCAAGCCCGCCAGATAAATAGCCCCGCCAGACCAAATCCTAGGATAACCAACCAAAAGCGTACGAAAGTCCGCGTATCTACTTCAATTGTTTTACCCATATGCCTCCTTCTTGATACTATCTTAACATAATTTAAGCTTCAGTATAATACTTTTGCAAAAAATCGCGTTTGTATTCGGCAAAATAATCGCCTAGAATGGCTGCTCGGATCTCCTCCGTCAAACGTACGATGAAGCGCAAGTTGTGGATCGATGCTAGATTGTAATATTTTGCTTTCTTCTCGACATCGCCCGAGCGCCAGAGCGCGCGAAGGCTCCCACGAGTCCAGCCCGCTCTACAAGTCGCACAATCGCAATCCCGGTCAAGCAGTTCGCCTGCATTAGTGTATTTTCGCAAATTGATATTGCCCTGACGAGTATAGATCTTACCGTGGCGTGCTTCGCGCATTGGTGCGACGCAATCAAAGGTGTCTGCCCCCATCTCCGTACCAATAAAGATATCATCAGGGTGAGAAAGCCCAAGTAGGTGACGGGATTTCTCTGGCGGTAGTTCCTCATTACACCAACGTAGAATCTCACCAAGATCCTCTTTAAGGAACGCCCCACCAAGTCCGAAACCATCAAAGCCAACGCCCCCCACCCGCATATTGGCTAATGTCTTCGCGGTCTGACGTCGCAAATCCTCCCAGCGGCCACCCTGCAAAACTCCATAAAGGCTCTGACGGTAGCCTAAATCATCTCGATGCTTGAGGTGCTCGCGTAGGCTTCGTTCGGCCCAACGTTCGGTTCGTTTCATGGCTTCAATATTATACTCATAGGTGTCAGCTAATGATGTCAATTCATCAAATGCCATATGAATATCAGCACCAATTTGGCATTGAATGCGCATGGATTCTTCCGGACCAATAAAATCTGGCTGTCCGTTGAACGGGTCAATAAAACTGACGCCTTTTTCGGCAACGTGGGCCAAGCGCTCTTTGTGGGCGGTATTCATTACGCCACGCTCCTTTTCCATCGAGACGACTTTCCCCAAGCCTGAGCCAAGCGACATTACTTGAAACCCACCGCTATCAGTCAAAGTTGGCCCTTGCCAGGGTTGTGAACTTGGTAGTAGCCCAGCTTCACTGACCTTGTGTGCTGTAGACTCGCTAGTATCCTCCCAAAGCGAAGGCTTAACTGCTGCTAACCCACCAGCCTCAGCAATTTCTGATGCTTGGTGACGTAAATGATAACCATTTGAAAGCATAGCTTGAGCGCCCAGAGTATGCAGCTCTTCTGATAAAATGAAGCGCACATAACCATGGGTTCCTACCGCTATAAAAGCTGGGGTCTTAATTTCGCCATGGGGAGTTCTGATTGTCCCTGCACGCCCCAAGCCATTGGGTAACACCTTCTCAATCTCAAAATCCATTCCTATATTATAATAGATAACGCGAAGATTTTACAGCGTGATTGAATGCTGATTTCTTCTATCTCATACAGTACTAAGGCAACGGAGGGGGAAACCGAGGTAGCGTGAGCTATACCAACCAGAAGTCATCAGACTGGAAACATCAAATTCCAGGAAGTAGGCAAATGTATCATTAGAATATGCCCGCGTAGACCACCAAAGACTACTTTGGCCAAGAAATCTAATTGGCCCCATATGAATATTGATATGTCCGCTGCGCACGAGAAAAACGAAAGCTAACTTTTTTGATTTTTTGTTCGTGGGGTTACCCCTGTTATAGTGTTATTTTAGGCTAACTTTTTTGCAAAAAAGTTAGCCTGCTCTTTTATCTCATACAGTACTAAGGCAACGGAGGGGGAAACCAAGCCAACGGGAGTTATTATGCGATGGATTAAGAGTGGGGGCAGTAAAGCTAAAATAGTAAGCCTTTTCAGTTGACGTATATGCGCGAATCGCCCACATACAGCTGTTTTGACCAGAATCTCTGATGTCTCCATAATAGATATGGATATACCCGCTGCGTATAAATAAGCTACGCTTGCACCACTTTCTTTCCATCATCGTAGTTGAGACGTTTGCGTAAGCTTTTCGCCAGCAGGCTAGTCAGCGGGCTGAGGATGGCTTCCAGTGCGATGCCCGCAAAGTAGGCAAAAGTCATTTGTATGAGAAAGTCGTTAAATGAAACTCGACCCACGAAAGCCAAAGTTTCAAAGACTAAGCTGTCAAAAATGTGGGCTACAGCTGACGACAATAGAGCACGCTTGATAAACTTTATATCCTTGTTCTCCTGTCGTGCACGAATAGTTGCGAAAATCCCATTATTAATTAACTGTCCAACTAGGAAACCAGCAACACTAGCTAAGAAGATTCTACCGGTAGCGCTCTGGATAATATCAAAAGCGCTATTATCTACCCCCGGAAAATCTGCCAGCGCAATTTTAGCAAAGGCCAGCACGGCGGCGACGATTACTGCAAAGAAAGAGCAATAACACGAAACTAGGTTTGCGACTTTTTGACCGTAAATTTCTACCAGGAGGTCGCCAACGATATAGGCTACTGGAAAGAGCCAGATTCCTGCATCAACGGGGATACCAAACAAGTTCCAGACTTTGAGCGCAGCTAAATTACTGGCGAGCAAAATTACGCCCAATGAGACGCTAAAGCAAACCAGAACTTTAGCCACCGGAAATGTCATTTCCTCGGGATCGGCCTGTTTTGGGCCGATCCCCAAAATATTTAATACTCGTTCCATTTCGATAAGTTATTATAGCACAGGCAGCCCCTTTTAAACAAGGTTAGCAAACAAGTATTGACAGTGCTAAAAATTAGCGCTATCATGTAATAATGCTGAAAATGTTTAAGTACTTGAAGCCCTATATCTGGCAGACCCTAGGACTACTTTTGCTGATTGCGGTTCAGGTTTGGGCATCGTTGCAACTGCCGGCGCTGATGTCAAAAATCGTCAATCACGGCATTATGGAGCAGAATATGGAATACATCTGGACCACAGGCGTGTGGATGTTGGGTTTTGCTTTGCTCGCATCGGTTTGTGCTTTTCTTGCCAACTTCATCTCGGCTTGGTTGGGAGCGAAATTTACTCACGATGTACGTCGCGATTTCTTTGCGCATGTACTTACCTTGAGTTCTAGTGAAAGTGACAAGTTTTCCACAGCTTCACTTATTACTCGGACAATGGATGATGCCTTTCAAACGCAGCAAGCCGTCACGATGACGCTCTCCATGGGCGTGCGTGCGCCACTAACTTGTGCTCTCGCAATCGGTCAGGCTATTGCTACCGCACCTAATATGACTTGGATCATTGCTCTCGCTGTAGGCGTAATTCTACTCTCCGCCACAATTATTTTGGCGATTGCAATGCCGAAGTTTGCTATCCTACAAAAGATGGCCGATCGCCTTACTCTGCTAACGCGAGAAAACTTGACTGGGCTACGCGTAATTCGGGCATTTAATAATGAAAATTTAGCCAAGCGTAAATTTGACCACGTTAATGAGAAGAATGCCAAACTGAGTATTTTTGTCGATGCAATCATGTCACTTACTAACCCAATTGTAAGCCTGGTTTTTAATGGTACGACTTTACTCTGTATCTGGATTGGTATTTCACTTATTCCAACGGATATTGCTTACTTAGGGAACATGATGGCTTTCATGCAGTATGCCATCCAAGTCGTAATGTCGTTCTTAGTCTTAACAATACTATTTGTTACGCTCCCGCGTGCTAGTGTTTCAGCTAAGCGCATTAATGAAGTTATGCAGACTAAGTCCAAGATCAAATGGCAGCCAGAGACTATTGGCAAGCCCAGCCTGCAACCGTCAGTCGAATTTTCTCATGTTGACTTTTCTTATGCTGGTGCTGAAGAGAAGTTGCTACAAGATGTGTCTTTTGTAGCAAAAGCTGGCGAAACTACCGCTTTTATCGGATCTACTGGTTCGGGCAAGTCAACTCTCATCAATCTTGTTCCACGTTTCTTCGAAGCCACGGGTGGAGAAATCTTGATTAACGGAATTAAAATCCAAAATTATGCACAGCACGATTTGATGCATTGCATCGGCTATGTTCCACAGCGTGGAGTGCTCTTCTCTGGCACTGTAAAAAGCAATATTCTCTTTGGCGCCCCCGGAGCTGACGACGAGCAAATGCAGCTGGCCGCACGCATTTCCCAATCGGCCGAATTTATCAATAAGCTAGAAGGGAAATATGAAGCCCATATCGCTCAAGGTGGTACCAATGTATCGGGTGGTCAACGCCAGCGTCTCTCGATTGCGCGGGCCATCGCCAAGAACCCCGACATCTATATCTTTGACGATTCTTTCTCGGCACTTGATATGAAGACGGACGCCAAGCTCCGCCACGACCTCAAAGCAGTAACTAAGAACGCTGTCACGCTCATCGTAGCGCAGCGTATCAGCACTATCAAGGATGCCGATCAAATTGTGGTGCTCGATAAGGGCAAGGTTATCGGTAAAGGCCGACATTCAGAGCTGCTCAAGAATTGCAAGGTTTACCGCGAAATTGCCAAGTCGCAGTTTTCGGAGGCTGAGTTTGCCGAAGCCATGTCTGCAGCGGAAAAGGAGGTGGTCTATGCCTAAGCCAGGTCACGCCACGCAAAAGCCCAAGAATACCAGTCTAGCTCTGAAAACTTTCTTGAAGTCACTCAAACCCTGGGCAGTACCGATTGTTTTTGCAGTTTTGTTGGCCGTAGGTGCAGCAGTTTGTAGTATCTTTGGACCGAATATTTTGGGGAAGATGACAAACACCGCCGTAGAGAATTATGGCGCCGCTGTGCAGCAGGCTGGAGGGGTGCCACCAGACGCTGAAGCCTTGTCGGCAGCGCTTGACTGGCAACGCCTCGGTGAGCTCGCAATAACCTTGATTATACTTTATGTTTTGTCGCTAGTCTTTAATTACATCCAAGGTGTGATTCTTTCCGTGATTTCCGCACGCTACGCCCAGAAGCTCCGCGGTGGCATCTTGAGCAAAATCTCGCGTCTGCCAATCTCTTATTTTGACCAGCATCAAATTGGCGATGTCCTTTCGCGCATGAGCAATGACGTTTCCGCAGTAGCTAATACTTTAGCGACTACATTGGCTCAAATTATCACTAGCATTACGACTTTGGTTGGTATCCTGATTATGATGATGACGATTTCGGTCTGGCTATCGCTAATCGCACTTGTGGTCGTACCAATTTCACTTTTCTGCGTGAGCTTGGTGGTAAAGAAAGCTCAGCCCTATTTCCGTACTGGACGTAGTGCGATGGGCTCACTAAATAGCATCGTAGAAGAGGATTACTCGGGGCAAATGATCATTAAGGCAAATAGTTACGAGGCGACAGCACTTGAGAGGTTTGGTCGCACCAACGATCGACTTTGCGAAATTACCTGGAAAGCCAACTTCTTCTCGTCCCTAGCCTTCCCCATTACGAATATGTTTACTAATGTTAGCTATGTTGCGATTTGTGTAATTGGTGGACGACTAGCGATTGATGGTAAACTCTTGCTGGGTAGTGTTCAGGCTTTCATCCAATATGTCAACCAGTTCAACCGCCCAATTACCGAGGTATCACAAATTGCTTCCAATATTCAGCAGGCTCTGGCGGCGTCAGAACGCATCTATGAGTTTTTGGCGGAGAGGGAGGAAGCTCCGGATTTGGACTCAGCCAAAGTTGTAACTGACGTTAAGGGTGCGGTAGGTTTCCACGCTGTGAACTTCTCTTACGATAAAGCTCGTCCAATTATCCAAGATTTTTCTGTAAGCATCCGTCCTGGCATGCAAGTTGCTATTGTCGGCCCGACCGGCGCTGGTAAGACCACAATTATCAATTTATTGATGCGCTTTTACGACCCTGACAGCGGTTATATCACCATTGATGATGTGCCTACGCGCGAAATGAAGCGCGCCGATGTCCGTAAGCTCTTTGGCATGGTATTGCAAGACACTTGGCTTTTCTCAGGCACGATTGAAGAGAACATTAAATATGGCAACCCCAAAGCCACCCATGAGGAGATTGTCCATGCTACCGAAGCTAGCAGCATTCATCATTTCATTGAATCTTTGCCGCATGGCTACAATACGGTAATATCTGAAGATTCGGATAATATCTCGGCTGGAGAGAAACAGCTCCTCACCATCGCCCGAGCCATGGTGGCTAACCCACCGATGATGATTCTAGATGAGGCGACTTCGAATGTTGATACGCGTACTGAACAGTTAATTCAAGCCGCTTTCAATAAACTTACTCATGGTCGAACATCCTTTGTAATTGCGCACCGACTCTCCACGATTCGCAATGCCGACTTGATCCTTGTCATGCGTGAAGGAAATATTGTTGAGCATGGCACACATGATGAGCTTTTGGCGCAGAACGGCTTTTATGCCGAGCTTTACAATTCACAGTTTGCCGAAGACGAAGAATAAAAATGGGAGCCATCAGGGCTCCCATGCTAATTGAGATTAAGTCATGCTGCTTAAGCAGCGGTGGATGTGCCAATAGACAAAGCTATTGATTTCCTTTAAATCTTTAAGATACACGCGACGCGGTACTGGGTGCAACATTATCCTCGCAGAATCAGACATATTCCATGGCCAGCACGGTAGGAGATTAAGTCGAGCGGTCGACTTTACGATATGGTGGGGATTATCATCCACGAAAATGTATGTTCCAGGAGGTAACTCCTTATCGCGGACTTGGTTCAAAAGATTTTGATTAACCGTAATCATATCTTCAGTCAATCCCGGGATCGTTCCCAGTAGCGAGTCGCATTTGTTATCTTTAATCTCTTCGGTAAGTGCATTGGTATTAATCCCAACCCTCACACCGAACTCGGTGTGAGGGCGTAGAGGATATCCTACGCCCTCAAAATATCTTATGTTACGAAAGTAAGCCGGGTTTAGAAACTCCTGATTTAGACGATGCTTTACCTCATCGGACCAGTTATTGTCCGGCACATAAAAGTGTTCCCAAGTCTGGATATCAACGCCACATTTCTCGGCTATCCTCTGGACGTATGGGTGTAAAGTGTCGTCCATATCATAAATAATATAAATACTCGCAGGATCAATTCTTGGCATTTTATCACCTCTCAAGGTACTCTCAATTAGCAATCATATTGTCTCACAGTCGCCCTTAGATTGCAAATTAGTAGTCGGAGCGGTTAATCTATGCTAAGATATTAAGTATGAAAGTGCGAGGTTTTGAAATTGCAAAAGGCTGGGAAGGGCGCGGTATTCAGCTCCCTAAGCGCTCTACAGCGCATTCGGCAGCTTATGATATTGCCGCCGCTGAAGATACCGTAGTGCCGGTGTTTCGCCCAGGAGTGAAGCCAACTTTGATTCCTACTGGCCTCAAGGCCTACTGTCAGCCTGACGAATACTTTTCTGTCATCAATCGTAGCTCGGGCGCGGGCAAAGGTCTAGTGTTGGCTAATGGTATCGGTATTATTGATGCAGATTATTACAACAATCCCGAAAATGACGGTCACTTCCGTGTCCTAGTCTTTAATGTCCTAGATCATGACCTCGTAATTAAGAAAGGCGATCGAATTGCACAAGTGATTTTTCATAAGTTCTTGACGGTTGATGATGACGATGCCACAGGCGAGCGTCAAGGTGGGTTTGGGTCAACCGATGCTTAAGATTGTTTATGACGTCGATGATGTACTTTGGCCGCTAAATGAGCGGGTATTTGCTAATTTAGGGATTGAGTTTCGGAAAGATATCACGTACAATCTCCGAGATAACAATTTACTTACCCCGACACAGCAGTCTGCTGTGCTTGATGCTTTTCATCAAGCCGACACGTTTAGAGAGATGAATTTCTATCCGGGAGCGAAGCAGATTTTGCAGGTCGAAGCTCTGGGTGCCACCGTTCGCATCCATTCGCATTGCTACACAGAGGAAATTGCCGAGTTGAAACGTGCGCAAATCCAGCAACTTCTCCCCGAAATGAAACCCAGCTTTATCAAAATGGCAATTATTGCCGATAATCCCAATTACAAACAAGTTGATGCTGATGCCTTTATCTTTGTGGACGACAATCCTTATAATATTATTACCTCCAAGGCGCCAATCAATGTCGTGCCACGTCAGCCTTGGAACACCACCGCGGCCGCTACACAAATTATGACGAACCGTCGCCGCACTCTGATTGATATGGGTTGGCAGACAGTTCTGCCCGAGCTAATCAGCCGTCACCAACATTGTGTGATTATGGCGCGCAATCTCAAAGAAGTTAATCAGATTATTACTCAAGTCGTTAAACTTAAACAGGAGGCCAAACATGGCAAAAGCTAAAGTCTATTTTACTCAAGAAATCACCCCTACGAGCCTCGTGCGGGTTTATGAAGCCCTGGGCGTGGAGTTACCTGGGAAAGTCGGTGCAAAAATTTCTACCGGCGAAGCGGGGAATAATAATTATCTCCAGCCCGCATTAATTAAGGATCTTATCGCTCGGCTCAAGGGCGTCATCGTGGAATGCAACGTGGCTTACGATGGCGGCCGCAATCAGACTGAACGCCATCTAGAAACTGCTCGTGAGCATGGTTTTCTTGACATCGCCGAAGTTGACATTATGGACGCGCAGGGCGAAATTGAAATCCCAGTTACGAATCATAAATGGGTGCCAATTGATATTGTTGGCGAGCATATCAATAATTACGACTCTTTCCTAAACTTGGCGCATTTCAAAGGCCACGAAATGGCAGGCTTTGGTGGCGTGATTAAGAATCAGTCAATTGGTTTTGCCTCGGCAAGCGGTAAGGCCTACATCCACACACTTGGGGCTACGCGTAGCCCTGAAGAAATGATGTCGGGAATTATGGCCGATGTTGAAGGTAGTCTGTCAGCGCAGCAAGATGGTTTCCTAGAGTGTATGGCAGAAACGGCGAAAGCAGTTTCGGACCATGTTAATGGCAAAGTGCCTGGCTCCACTCCGCGGATACTTTATATTGATATTTTGAATAATCTCTCGCGTGACTGTGATTGCGCCGCTACTCCCGAGGCTCCTTGTATGGCGGATATTGGCATTGTCGCTTCAACCGATCCCGTGGCCCTAGATCAGGCCGCACTTGATCTTGTGAAAAACTCCGATGACCCTGGTCGTGAATCTTTTATGGAGCGCGTCACCGCACAAAACGGGGAACATATTCTAGAATATGCCGAGCAAATTGGGCTTGGCTCGCGTAGCTACGAGCTGATTGAATTGTAATACACAGGCTACATACAGTACTAAGGCAACGGAGGGGGAACCATTCCAACGGTTGCCATAGTCCAATGGGTGAACCACGGTAGCATTGAAATAGAAATAATGGGCAGTGCTCGACCACGCATGCCCGCCTTGCCCTGCATAATAAAGGCCTCCTACGTTGACGTAGATGTTTCCGCTGCGCACGAAAAACACCCCGGCCGTAAAACATGGCTGGGGTGTGTGAGGAGGGGAATCTATTCAAGCATGGCGTACAGCTCCAGTCGCCGCTTCATAATGTCATCCAGATTAGCGATTTGGACAATTAGGGCGTTGAGCCCGTCTTCGTCATAATCAAAATCGTACCTGTCAATACCGGGGTTATTCGGTCGCGGTAAATTAATGGAAAATTTTTCGCCTTTTCGCTCCGGGTCCGGAGTCGAGACCTTGAACTGGGTCTCGACATACTGTAACAATTTACGGTATTTTTCCCGATAGACTTCTTTTAACCTTTGCTCCTCTTTTTTCTCTGCTGCCGCTTCAGCACGCTGACGTTCCAGCTCTTTGGC
>X19_European_Ground_Squirrel__coassemble_63_pt1 | contig 12594 bp, 10 predicted proteins | sample X19_European_Ground_Squirrel__metabat2_high_PE_007 | metagenome-assembled genome bin X19_European_Ground_Squirrel | reverse complement strand
AACATAGAGTGCGCCAACGCCTTTCGGCCCGCCACACTTCGCGGCATTCAAAGTCAGCAAATCCGCCCCCAGCCGCGCGACGTTAATATCCATCAAGCTCAAAGCTTGCGAAGCGTCCGTATGCAAATAAATCGGTGTGGCCGTCGCGCGGCGTAAACGCTCCTGGCGCACATCACGAATAATTTCCGCAATTTCTGCTAATGGCTGGATGGTTCCGAGTTCGTTATTCGCCAGCGAAACCGAGACAAAATCAACTTCGTCCGTCAGTTTCGCCCGAAAATCTGCTAAATCAATGTAACCCGTGCGATCAACCTTAATCAACTCATACTCACCCAGTTTAGCCGCTTCCAGTACAGCTGCGTGCTCTGTTGCCAGCACAAGGGCTTTATTTTGACGTGCGGTAAAGGCTAAATTGATTGACTCGGTAGCTCCAGCCGTCATCACCAAATCAACGCCCTTAGCGCCGATAGCGTGAGCAATCTGATCCTTAGCTAACTCGTAGGCCTCTCGTACGTGTTTTGCTGGAAGATATGGTGCCGAAGGATTAAAAAAGTCTTCCGTGAAGTACGGTAGCATGGCAGCCAAAACCTTTGGATTGACTGGGGTTGCAGCGGCATGGTCAAGATAAATCATATTTTTATTATAGCTTAGTTTGCATAGCAATAGAGCTTTTGCTTAATCACAAAGAGGTAGACGTGGGTGGCACGACAGAAATTGTCCAGCTCGGCCCCATCTAGTCGAATGTAGCGACCGGCCGAAATCTTTTTGTAAATTCCCGATGGGCGCACCTCGTAGCGCACAGTCATATGATGCAATTGGTTCGTTTGATCCAACCAATCTTCATGCCAAATCCAAATGTTGTCTTTGTCGTGAAAGAACTCACGGCGATGGCCTTCAGGCACGGGACCAAAGATTGTACTACCTAGCTTCGACTCAGCATTGATGAGCTCGGCGCGACTAGGACGACGCCGAAACTGTCGTGCTACTAGCGCCATTTTGGAAGGGCCATCATCACTAAAGCGTGGGCGGTTCACAAATTTAGTGTAAACTCGCAGAGTTTGGGCACGCATCGCCTGGATAGTTTTGGTGGTAATGACTACGACCTTGATCTTGGCTGCCTTGGCACCATTTTTCATCTGTCGTGGCAACGATGCCTTCGGAGCTTTAATTCCCTGCGAGCTGATAGTCTCGGTAGGTAAATTTTCACTCCAAGCCGCCACAGCCGCCCGCTTAGTCGCGATTTGGCGGCGATAACTCCGCATATTAGCTAGATTAACGCACGGCATTGCTCAATCTCCCGAGCAACACTCATCAGGTCTCGGTAGATTTCCATCGAAGCTGGCGTACAAAAATTATAGGCCTCGCTTCGGGCAAAAGTTGGAATACTAGATTTGGAATAACTTTCTCGCATTTTGAGTGGTTTGCTCCGCTACATTTGTTTCTGCCACACCCAATTTTTCCGAGAGATATGCCGCAATTTGCTGGACATATCCATGTTTATTTATTGTACCACGGAAAGGTACAGGAGTCAAGAAAGGAGCATCAGTTTCTAGAACAATCCTTTCTAGAGGTGGGAGAGGCAAAGTCGAGTAGGTTGCCAAACCATTCACCCCAATATAGAAGCCCCGGCCGAGCGCTTGACATAACTGGCGTTTTGAACCAGTAAAACTATGCACGACGCCACGAATCTGAGGAAAATTGTCAAGCACGGCGAAAGTGTCGGGAAAGGCCTCCCGAATATGTAGAGAAACTGGCAAATCATTATCTAGTGCTAGCTGTAGCATTTGTTCAAAAAGCTTAATCTGTGCCGCCTGATCATAACCGTCGTAATGATAATCGAGGCCAACTTCGCCAATAGCCACCAATTTGTCCGTGGGAAAAGCGACATCAGCACGAGAACCTTGCTTAGTGCCAGCAAACTCGGGATGAATGCCATACGTCCAGTAAACATTAGCGTGTTGCATGGCGAAATTACAAGCCTGAAACGAATCCTCATGGTTGGTACCAATACAGATGATTTTCTCGACATTCCGCTCGTGAGCGTCCTGCAAAAAATCTTTCTGCTGTTCGGGTGTAAACCATTCCGGATCGTGAAGATGACAATGAGTATCTCTTAGCATACTGTTCTAATTTGTATTAATTATCTGGATTTAGGCGCGGGCTTCGCGCTTACGCTTAATTGGGTCAAGCTGGCGCTTGCGTAGGCGCAACGACTTGGGCGTAACTTCTAGTAATTCATCATCGAGCAAGAAATCAATGCATTGCTCTAGTGAATATTGCGTGTAAGGCGTAAGCTGAATTGCGCCATCGCTAGCATGCGTACGCATATTAGTTAACTGCTTTTCCTTACAGATATTAATATCCAGATCCTCTTTTTTGTTGCTTAAGCCCACAATCATTCCCTGATATACTGGTACTCCAGGTGGAATAAAGAGAATCCCGCGTGCCTGAGCGGCATCTAGCGCATAGGCAGTGCTAGTACCCGGCTCAAAGGCAATCAAAGCTCCATTACGCTCGGGCTTGTATTTCCCCTCTACCGGGCGATAACCATTCGGCAAAGATGACATGATAGCCGTACCTTTTGTCGCCGTCAATAGATTGTTGCGTAAACCGATCAAAGCTGCCGTAGTGATTTCGTAGACAAAGCGCGTACTGCCCGTGCTGGTTAACTCCTGGCTCTTTAACTCTGCTCGCCGCACGCCTAGCTCCTGCGAAACTGCGCCAACATATTCGGGTTCGACTTCAATCGTCAATTCCTCAACCGGCTCACATTTCTGACCGTCAATTTCCTTGTAGACTACTTCTGGGCGGCCAGTTTCTAGCTCATAGCCTTCACGGCGCATCGTTTCAATTAATACGCTGAGGTGCAACTCACCCCGACCAGAAACTTTATAGCCTAGACCGTCCGGTGTAATCTTTAGTGCAATATTGGTCTCAAGCTCACGCTCCAGGCGCTCAGCAATTTGGCGCGAAGTCGTGAACTCACCTTCTTGACCTTTGAGCGGAGAGGTGTTTGGCCCAATGTAAATACTTAGGGTAGGTGGTTCCAGCTCAATCGTGGGCAAAGCTTCGGGTACATCACCCGTAGCCACGGTATCACCAATATTAGCCGCCTGCAATCCGGAAATCGCTACAATGTCGCCCGCTTCGGCCTCAGCAACTTCTTCACGGCCTAGACCTTTATAGACAAAGATATTCTCAATTTTCCCCCGTGAAGACTGCAGCTCTCCTGACTCAGAATCGGTATGTAAAACCGAGACGGCTTCACCCTTCTTCAGCTTACCGCGGAAAATCTTGCCAATAGCATATTTGCCAAGATAATTATCTGCCGCCAACGCCGCCACCAGGAGTTGTGCACCCTTCGTGGCGTCGGGGTCAACCTTTGGTGCGGGAATATCGTTGATAATCGACTCAAAAATCACGTGCAAATCATTATCCAGGTCCGTTGTTTTTCCCGCTTTACCATCACGAGCAATGGCGTAATAAATCGGATAATTGAGCTGGCTCTCATCACTAGCAAGCTCTAGGAAGAGGTCGGCAATCTCACTCTCAACCTCAGGTATTCGAGCGGCTGGTTTATCAATCTTGTTGATAATTACAACCGGTTTCAGGTGCAAGCTCAAGGCTTTCTGAAGAACAAACTTCGTCTGTGGCATCGGCCCCTCTTGAGCGTCCACAATCAGTAGCACCCCATCGGCCATGTTGAGGGTACGTTCCACTTCACCAGAAAAGTCAGCGTGCCCTGGGGTATCGATGATGTTAATCTTATAGCCATCGTAATACACCGCGGTTTGCTTAGCGGTAATAGTAATACCACGCTCGTGCTCTTGGTCCATCGAATCCATAATTAGGGTTTGCGACATTTCGGCTTGATTATCCCGAAAAGTATGCGACTGCTTGAGCAACGCATCCACCAGGGTAGTTTTGCCATGGTCAACATGAGCAATAATTGCAATATTACGAATCTTTTCTAGCATGGTTTTCTCTTCTTGGCGTGCCGCCTTAATTATGCTTGAATCACCTCAAAAACTGGGCAAGACAAGCTTACTTACCATCAATTGTAGCACAGCTTAAGCAAAAAGTCAAGATTGAGCAAGAGCCGAGACAAATCTTCTAGTAATTTTCGGCTAACCGCTCAAAGAAAGCTCGAGGATGCGCGCAAACTGGGCAGACTTCGGGTGCTTCTTCACCAGTAAAGACGTAGCCACAATTGCGGCACTTCCAAACCGTCACAGTATCATTCTTGAAGACAACGTCATTCTCTACTTCGTTGTGTAATTTAAGATAACGGGCTTCATGGAGCTTCTCAATCGCCGCTACTTGCTCAAATTTGACTGCAATATCATCATAGCCTTCTTCACGGGCATCACGGGCAAAGTCTTGATACATGGAAGTCCACTCATAGTTCTCGCCCTGAGCCGCTGCTTCTAGGTTGCTGGCAGTATCGGCGATCGCGCCACCATGCAACAGTTTAAACCACATTTTAGCATGCTCACGCTCGTTCTGGGCGGTCTCGTCGAAGATGCCTGAAATCTGCTCATAACCATCCTTTTTGGCCTGAGAGGCAAAGTAACCGTACTTTGTCGCAGCTTGCGATTCGCCCGCGAAAGCGGTTTCTAGATTTTTCCAGGTTTTGCTGTTCTGTTCTAATGTCTTAGCCATATTACTCCTTTTGTTCTCATCATTATAGCACACTACGGCTATAGACGCCCGTTGTTGGGGCAAGTACCCTTTTCAGTCCAGCAATTAGCCGTAATCCAATAGAACTTGAGGAGGCTCTCTTCGTCAGTGTCATTGAGCTCGACTTCGTACTGCGGATAGGGGAAGAAGATATCGGCGGGGTCAAGACGCGATTCAACCCGACGGACGAGCTGATTGGCACGACCAGTAGAATCGACACTAATCTGAACGTTTTCGAAATTAATCGGATTACCTTGAGCGTTCTTCAGTGTAACAGCGAAATCAGTTACGGTATCACCATACGGCAACGACACCACCAGTAGAGCATTACCTCCTGCCGCAAAGTCGAGTCCGGTCAGCTCAACCTTGCAGGCAAACTCGCGACCATGCTCACACTTGATTTGGAAAGGGTTGTTCGCCTCGGGAATACCCGATGAAGTTTTGTCGGAGTTCCCGGCAAGATAAATCTCACTTTGAGCGATGGCGGTCCGAGCCCCTGTTTGATCGCTCGGTAGTAGGACCATCGTGCTGTAATTCATGGATGTACTATTGTTGAAGCTGGAAAGGTTAAAACTGGCGTCGGTCTTGAGCAGAGAGAGGGAAATCGTTGGTGGCGTAGGCGCGGTGTTTTTATCGGCAAGTTTACCGCCATGATTGTGGATATTACTAAACTCAGTACCGTTAATTTCGGAATACCAACTAAACTCAATCGTTTTGACTTGGTTGAGGCTGGTAGCCCCAATTCCAAGTGGGACAACGCGCGTGCGCGTATCCGAAGTAAGGGTGGAGCGGTAATCCGCCACTACATTAGAAAGCGTGACGCAGGTGTAGGCTTGGTCGGAGTTGTTTTTGTTATCCGTATTGCTAGAGTTGCTCTCCTGAATTAGCACCTCGCCTTCGTAGTCATAGCCAAGATAACCTTTAAGACGGAAATCGTCACAATCACCACCAAACAGCCGATTAAATCCGCAGCTCTCGGATGTGCCGCCATTATTAATACATTTGTAATAGCGATTGACGGCGATTTTAGCATCCTCCACCCCAGCCAGAGCGGAATCGTAGGCTGATTGCGAAAGGTCGTCATTAGTAGTCTGGCTGGACTCAGAAATAATAATACGCACGAAGCTCAAGGTAATAACGCCAAAGAGAATCGTTGCAAACACCACAGCATATAGTGAAGCAACGCCTTTTTTTGTAGTGTGAGATATTTTATTCATAATCTTATTATACTCCTGCCGTGCGCGCGGCAAAATTAAATTTGTTAATTGCACAATAATTAAATTCTGATCCGAGGTTATTTAGTGTACCGGTATCACCAGCAGGCTGACCTGGTTCATCTTCGACCTCGGCGCCGAGCGAACAATAATCGCCACTCCGCATAATATCAATATCGCCACGCAAAGTTGCGAGAATAAAAGTACCAGACATGTAGGTTCGCAAGGTGATGGAATCTTGGCTAATGGGGAAAATCGTCAGCTCATACAAAGTCAAATCAAGATCAAATTCATCAAGCATCCCTTCGATGGGTGGAACAGTCGGATTGGGCAACGGGCGCGCCTCCGTACTGTGGGCGAGCGTAGTAATATCAATAGTCATATTGGAAGTAAAAGTTGAGTTGTAGTTCGCATCCATCACGGCTGAGCAAACACGATAATTGCGATCTTCAACCCGCATGAGGCGAGGAGCGTTGGTAGTAACTGGCTCATCACTACCGACGGGTAAGTATCGCAACTTGAGCGAATGACTCTGCTCGGCAGTCTCGCTATAATAGGTATTCCAAATGTAAGAATAATAACCGGTGCAGAAAATCCCATTGTATTGTTCCCCGTCTTCGTTCTGACTAGCATGGAAGATGTAGCCGAAAGCATGGTCTTTGACACAGGCGGCGACATTGCCAGGTGCCAGACTGTTACACAGGCTGACCGTATCGACGGATGGTGCTGTATTGATTGCCGACGTGAATTCATCAATCAAGCCACGACCAACGCTATTTACAGCCTTTAGAGTTAAACCTTTTTGATAGATTGTGACGATGTTAGTCGTGACGATAGCGATTGAAATAAGTAGCACCGCAATGAAAGCCATCGTAATTGAAAGCTCAACCATTGTGAATCCTGCTTTACTGTCTGAGCGACTTAATTTGAATTTTTTCATCTTATGTTCTCCGGATTATATAAGCGAATTACCGTATCAATAGCGGTCGGGGAGGTCGTGTCGGGCCCATACCAGCATGATTCAATATAAAAGTCGTAATACTGATCATTCTCTTCACGTACAGCAATCGCCCAGATGCCTTCGACCGACTTAATACGGTTGTAAATAATTCCCCCATCGGTAAATTGCCCAACCGAATCGCCGTCCTCACCTAGAATATCTGCTTCGTAAATGATACGTGCATTAAGCGGGGCGGGGACAAAGAGACTGGCATTATTACGGGCACTCACATAGGAAACTCCCACGTCCGTATGACCATTAGCGTCCAAGCTGCTTAGGTCGCGCGTATTGAGGATGAAGGCATTGTTGCGACTGAGGAGAGTACCAGAATCCGTTGCTTCATAAATTCGCTCACAACCGACAGCATGAAGTTGGCCATTGGTGTCACTATTGTTGACGGTGTCGGCAAGATCGAGAAGGCCACTCTCCTTGGCCTGATCCGGCGAAATGGCGTTACTAACGATGGTATTCCAAAGCTGTTCGTATTGCTGATATTTTTCACCATTATTATATTGAGTGTCGGTAATCTCACTACGCAACGGGAGAGTTTTCTCCGAAATATATGAGCTATGAATAAAGCGTAGGGCTTCGGCCTGGGCGTTAAGCTCATTGCGTACCGTAACAGTCTCAAGGGCGTTTTCAGCATTATTAATGCCTGAGTCCATCGACATAACTGACAGTACTGCCACTAGGCTAAAGACTGCAATGGCAAACATTACTTCAATGATAGTATCGCCGCGTTTAGTGGCGTTACGAGTTAATCGCGTTGACATTTGCTCTCCTCCGGGTTATCAGGTACGACGCTAACGGCAGATGTATTACGGCTAAAAGCGGTCAAGCGCACGTCTCGGATAATTGTACTATTTTCTGACTCTAGGCAAATATCAATGTCTTCACTACTGGAGAAGCTATTGGGACGGTCTTGAATGGCAGTCCTAAGAATGTCGCTAGCACTATGATCTTCAGGGGAACAATTTTCCTTGATGTTAAATTGTTCCTCAGTGTAAGCTGCGTGGACGGTGCCAGAATTTGGCGCGCGAGCAATAATAATTGTGCCACGAAAAGGCTTGTTGGCGGTATTGTGCACTTTTGTTCCCCATAACGGTGTGTAGGTGCTCAAGGTACTATCTGGTTCATCCGCATCTGTAGTGCTGCCACAGAAGAGCCGTGCATTAACCTTGGCTAACTCCCCAATGAAGCTATCGGCGGTCTGTGGATGTACGTCTCCAACCAGCGTTGCACTATATATAATGTTGTCTTGATCGCGTGAATCGTCATCATCAGGCGACTCTAAGCCAAAAACGATCACTTTGCCATAAATCGCGGAATCATTAGAATTGCCAGATCCCAAGCTCTCCGGACTTAAAACCTCACCGTAAATTTGGCGGAAATATTCGGCAAAAGAACGCACCGAATCATTATAGCGCTCACGTGCAATTGAAGAATAGGTCCCAGCAAGCACGCCAATTAAAAGCAGCCCGGTGATAGCAAGGAAAATCGAGACCTCAATCATGGTAAATCCCTTTTTTGCTCTTTGTATACTTATCTTGCCCATCTTACTTCATCCCTAATTTAATATCTTGGTGCCAACTCACGCGTGTAACTTTCGGTATAACTTGAATCATAACGCCCAGCTTGCGAATAAGCCCAGAGGTAGCTGTCCGCGCGGTAGTTAAAGATTTCACCAGCTGAGTAGCGCTCACTATGTTCAGAATTATTCATTACACTTCTATTATAAGCATTATTGCGATAAATGTGTGGATCTGAGCCGTACGAACGATGCAAAATTAAGCTACTGGCCATTACTGGGCCATTGAAAGCGAGTTGCTTGTTGCAAGTTTCTATCGGACGATTTACTGCGTCTGACTGCGTGTCGTTAATTAGGACGCCGTCGCGATAACCACCCGCCACAAAGTCACTACAGGTGTCTAGGCTACCATTAGTGATGATCCAAGCATCAATTTGAGTTACTTGACTCGCTACGCGGACATTCCCATCGATGAAGATAACTACTTGTGGCACATGGTAGATACTGGTATATGGTCCTGGGTTAAGGATAATATTCTCCGTAATATCGAGATCGCCCTTGACGTGGATAATGCGGCTATCTGTAATGTTGCTATTTAGGTTTAAGCTATTAGCTCCGCTACTAGTGCGATTGCCATCATAGACTTCGGCGTGGCTCTTCAGGAAAGTATCCAGACGCGTGCGCAGAGTCGGATTGGCAAAGACGCCAGAATGCCCCAAATTAGTAGAAGTATTAGCAATCGTGAGAGGTGAGTTAACATAAAGGTCTAGCGAAATGCGGCTACCCAGAGCTAACGAAGCCCCACTGCCAAAGCCGTTAACCTGCTTACCAACCACACCGAGGTATTCACTCCAAGACCCATAAAGTGCCTCCGGTGTACTTGAACCTTTAATCCGACCAAGATGAGTGTCGTCATAGCGTTCGGCGAGTGAAGTAAGTAACCCACCATTGCTTAGTATGCTACCGTTCCAAATGGCCGAGGTTGGCTTCTTGGCAATCGTGCGGCAAGCGGCATCGTAAGTTGTCCAGTAGTCTTTATCTTCCTTAAACCAATGGTCTTCGCCATTCTGGGTATATGAGACCCAGTACTGGAACTGCCAACCAAAGGAATTGCAATACTTGTAGCCAACGTAATCTGGAACTACAATGAGCTCAGGACGATTATGGCGCATACTATCTGTCACCGCTCCAGGATTGAGAGTGCCAGAACTGACCTGATTCTCGACAATAGCACAGCCAGCGTTCATCGATTTGCCATTGTAATAGGTGCAGGGGTCGTTACGATTGCGCGGAGTAGTTGTAAGATTGCCGGTAGTGATTCCATCATGGTAATTCTGGGTAGCGACTGGGGTATAGACGATTTCTCGATATGCCGAATAGCGACGAGTTGGGACGGTCTTAGCGGCAATATCTTTCCAGCCAATAGTAGCAGTTTCTCCGGTGTACATAATTGTGCCGTCAACCGATCCGGTAACGCGAGGCATTGTAACGGTTGAGTAAGTACTACCAGTAGGATTTGTTGGCCGGGTGACTTCTACGCAAGCCTTTGAGCTACCGCTGTCTCCCCCGCCCGTCATGGTATCCCAACCACCCAAATCGGAGGAGAAGGAAATAGTTTTGTCATGGTAGTCAATAATATGGCAAATAGTCTTAGTCTCACCTTCGTTCAAATGAACTGAACCTGACGATCTGCCAAGATTGCCCTTGGAGGCATTTGCGCCACCATTAGTCAAGAAATCATCACTTTCAATATTGTCGCGCGTCACTCGCCCATCAATAGTTTCGGACACCGTATAGTAGGTATTGGCATCATCAAATTTGCCACTACCATTAGTATGCTTATAATATAGTGTATGCCAGAAATTGGCGGTAAATTCTGAGCGATCCGTGCTGAGCTTCACGATTACCTCACCATCCTCACCCTCAGACGTGACATTGTGATGGGAAACATCATGCGCTTGGGCTGGAATATCTACGGTCGAGGTAGCATAGTAGTAACCGTTGCCTGCCGATGCTCCCGGGTTGTCGGGTGGATTAGTTGGTGGGGTAGTTGTATTCCCCCACTCGGCGTTATAGCAGAACCATCCAAGGTTGCCGTTCCAAGTGATGTTCTCGGGGACAACACCATAGCTGAGAGCGGTTTGGAAACGAGCATTAGCATCCTCTAGTGTAATCGAGTCGTTAGTCACGACAAAGCTAATGTTACCATTTAGCAGGCGCAAATCACCATTCTTAATTATCCCGGCCTGTGCACCCAAACTAGCAGCTGCCGGATTCTGGCGATTACTGTGGTAGATGCTGGGGTTGTATTTTTCGAGACCCAAACGGTAGTAACCACCAATTTCAACACGTGTTTGTGTGGTCTGGCCAGAAGCTGGGTCTGTCTCTGTCTTAATTTGATAGGCGCAGTCTTTAATCTCCCCTCCGCGAACGTGCCCCTCATCGGGAATAGTGACGGAGTTAGATTCTGCCGTGTAATATTTCCAAGTTGCGCCGTAGCAAGTGTCGAACCAAGAAGTCTTGGTCGGACTACCACAGCCACCACCGGTTACATCGTTTCCCTCCCCTGCGTTACCAGCTTTATCATCAGCCAAACAGGCGGTGGTAATTGCACCTGCCAATCCGACCACTGCAACTAGCCCGATAACAATGGAAGATTTTAGCCTTGAGCTACCCAACTTCATTACTCACCGTCCTCGGCATAGCCTTGTTGCTCAAGCTGATTCTCGTAACTCAACCCAAAATATTCCCCAGCCTTCTCATTATCCTTTAGTCCAAGGTAAGTGCTGTACATTGCGTCGTAAAAAATCCCTCGCTGTTCTAGGGGTAACTTATCCGACTCAATTTCGCGCTCAAGATTGGCAGACTGCTGGTAAAGACCGTTAGTAACATAAAAGGTAATCTGCGCCAGACGAAGCTGATTGAGATAGCTCGGATCGGTAACTGCTTGTTGCTCAGAAAAGAGTTGCATTACAGCGGCCAAATCGTGTTTAGCACCATAAGCCTCTTGCGCGTGCGCCTGAAGATTCTTAATCATAGCGGTCGAGTCACTTGTAATGATTGGCTGGACGTTCGGTACGCTGACCGTATCCCCCTCAGGCCGATTTAGGGCTACGACTAAAGCAACCGTTACTCCCACAATTGCGACCAGGGCAATAGTGCCAAGTACGATAGCAGCGATTTTACCTTTCTTTTGACTAAGCTTTTTCTTCTCGGCAGCAATGCGATTCTGCTCGGCGAAATAATCTGGCGCTTTGGCCGTCTGGGTACTCGGGTTAGACGAAGCAAACTGCACAGGGTCATTAGTAACGCTTGCCCCAACTCCAGTTAGGATTTGGGGGCCAGAATTCGTCGAAAGCTCATCTCCCGATATGGAGTTAGAGGGCGGTTCGGGAACCGCTGCGGAAGCTGGATTTGAGCTCGATGGTTGACGATTAGAAGCAGGGGTCACTTGCGTTTCGCTCATGTTAATATTTTACCATAAGCCGTTCACAGCGTGAACTCTTGACTTTTACGCCTAAGTGTGCTACAATTTAAGCATAGCCCCTGCGAAGGGTGTAGTCTGTAGTTCCCTGGTTGATGTTTAGGATGCATCTAGAGCTTCAAACCAAAGAGGAAAGCCATCCACTGCTTGAAGTTGCTCATCTCGGCAAAGTTTGCGATAGTTTCGCTCTCAATAGCGGTATCCTGTTGTTTAGCGCTGGCGGAATTGTCTGGCAGATAAACCATGGTTTCTCCGGGCAGTTTCTTACCTTGATACTTACGAGCGGCAAGCTCTTGATATTCTTCGGAGAGGTAGTATTCGTTCTCTAGCTCCAAGGTCGCCACTTCCAACTCGAGCAAAGTCTTCTCACGCTGACGATTCATCAATTCCTGTGCAAGCGACCAATTGCGCGACATGGAGGAAATTGAGCCGTAAGTCCAAATGAGGCAAAAGACGAAAGCTACAATCAAAATCACATTATCAAAAACAAAAAGGTCGTGTTTGAGCCAATAAATTGTTCTACGTACCCTAGACTGTAACCCACTCATGGTTATATTATAGCATAAACCGCTTTGGGTAGAATCAAGTGTTGTGCGAGACCCAGCACACTTCATGATATAATTGATGATAAGCGGGCGTAGCTCAGGGGTTAGAGCAGGCGGCTCATAACCGCTTGGTCGTTGGTTCG
>X19_European_Ground_Squirrel__coassemble_60_pt1 | contig 12953 bp, 12 predicted proteins | sample X19_European_Ground_Squirrel__metabat2_high_PE_007 | metagenome-assembled genome bin X19_European_Ground_Squirrel | reverse complement strand
ATCGCCGTCTGGGAATTAACCGACATTAAACGAAAAGCGGGCGAACTTGTAAATCAAAGTTTGCCCGCTAATTAGTACTAATTAGAATCTTTCGCGTTCTTTTCCTCAAGGCGGTTACGTTCCACCTGAAGATCCCGAGCATATTCCTGGAGCTCAATAATCATTTTGTTGGCATAATCACAATTATTCTGTAGTTTCAGCCAGCCTTCCGGAATAATCTGAGGCAACACATCATCACCAAACTGCCCGTAGATTCGCCGTAAGAGATCCATCTGCAATCTTGCCAAAATGGCTCTCTGTGCGTTAGTGATATGCAGATGCTGGGAAGCTTCTTTTCTCGCACACTCCATAGCATCTTCGCTATCTTCATTGGTAGCCATCACTTCGTGTGTCTCACCGTCTTCCATTGAGTTGGCCGTTAACTTGTATCTCATTGAACATCCTGACGACTCTACACCAACCATTGCTACGATAGCGCCCTCTGGTATATAATTCCAGATCTTGACTAACGTACCCTCTGATTGTAAAGAATCATAAGCATAATCCGGAAAGATAAAGTCGCCATGCTTATCAATCATCCAAGACAAGCTCATAACGCCTGACGGCAGGAAGTATTCCTCAGTTACAAAACCATCTCCCAGACCCTGGGCAGCCAGCCGCTTTTCTTCCTGCTCCGCCGCCTGACATGCCTCCAGCTCTTTCTTTTCGGCTTTGATGCGCTGACGCAGGTGATAGGTTGCGATTTCGTCTTCTACCGCCTGTTCTTCCATGGTGGCTAAACGACGACAGCAACGACGATAGTCGCTATTGCTGAGGCTGTAGTACTCATAGATAGCCTCACCCCTTTCGTCATATCCAACCAATAGCTTGACCTTTTCCTCCTTGTCCGACACCGTCATTTCAATGCCAATCGCATTCAAATTCGGCAGCAATTCCTTATACTTGCTACGAAAAAGATCCTTTGCTTCCCCCATGGTAGGCTGGTTGCCCGTTCTTATCTCTAACATATCCATACCTCGCTTTCTCCTCCCCGTTTGGACAGGGGTGAAAAGCTAGCATTAGCCTCTCGCCTCTGCCCAATGGGGTAAAAACGATTCTAATTAGTTAAATTACTGGGGTAAATCTTTAGTACAAAAATCCCACCCCATATTTCCATTGTAGCACAGATTTGCTATTTTGTCAATACTATAAGGTGGTAGACTTACTTTATCCAGCGATCTTTGTCATCTAAGGCCTGAATCCCGGCCGCTGAACTAAAGCCATCGTAGTAATTCGTTTTGATGGCGGGATGGCCAATGCGATTGGCGGCGCGAACAATTTCGCGGATGTCATCGGTAAGCTTGTATATTTTTATGTCGGTCTTCGAGACCATGCCCTGCGGGAGCATCTTGCTCGCAATGAACCTGTCCAGCGGACGCCAAAAACTCTTGCCAAAGAAATATACTGGCATTTTGGGCATCTTTCCCTCTTGCATGAGAATCACAATCTCTGAGAGTTCATCAAGGGTGCCGAACCCACCTGGAAACATCACATAGACTTTACCCGACATCGCTAGCATGACTTTGCGGGCAAAAAAGTATTGAAATTGCAACGTATCCGTAAGGTAAGGATTGGGAAATTGCTCGTGGCGCAGGGTGATATTCAGGCCAATACTGCGACCGCCATATTCAAAAGCTCCATGATTGGCAGCCTCCATAATACCTGGACCGCCACCGGTAATTACGGCGTGGCCGTTCTGGGCTAATAACTGCCCCAATTCACGGGCTTTTTTACAATATTTATTGTCCTGCGGTAAGCGGGCGGAACCAAAAATCGTTACCCCTTGGGGATAAGTACGGACAATTTTCAGCCCTCGCTCCAAGTCATTGGCATAAGCCTTGGCGCGTTCAACATCTGCAATTTCGAGTTGCGCTAAAATTTTTTCGTCTAACATTTCTGTGTGCCTATTGCTTATGCTTAGTATATCAAATCGGTAATTTTTTGCAAAGGCATGGGATGCAAATCTTCCATGCCGGTCAGAATACCTGCCTTCGCCCCGTATTTTTGCACGACACTCACAGCATTAGCAGCGGCAAATTGCAAGCTGTCAACAAAGCTTGCCCCACTTGCCAACTTGGCCAAGAATCCCGCCCCAAAAGCATCGCCAGCGCCAGTTGCATCACGCATACGCACTTGCTCATATACACCAAGGCGATAAGTCTCTGCGTGGTTAGTAGCAATTGACCCCATTTCCCCATCGGTAATAATCACCGTCGGGCAATAGTTGGCAAGGTGTGTCAGTAGCTCGCTGAGTACGGCTCCCGGTACAATCTTGGCGGCTTCGCGTTTATTCATCAGAAGGATATCGACATCCTCCATCAAGCCAAGCAGCTTTGCCGACTGAGCAATCTCAAGCTCGCCGGGGTTAAACATAATCCTAATCCCCAAATCGTGGGCGTGTTCGAAGAAATCTAGGAGTGTATCCATATCCCCGCGCAAGCTCGTGACGTAAAGCCAATCTGGTGAAATCATTGCCAGATCATTCGGATTAAGATTATCAAATTTCGATGAAACTCCCCGATAGGTCAGAATCGTTCGCTCACCGCTCTTGGCATCTAGCAGTACAATCGAGCAACCGGTTTTGCCGCGTACGTATTCAATATAACTACTGTCAATATTCTCCTCATCAAGGCAAGAAATTACGGCGTCACCAGCAGCATCACGGGCAAGATTGCTCATGAGAATTGTTTCATGCCCGTGGCGAGCAAAAGTTACTGCTGTATTGGTACCGCCGCCACCAACTTCATAGGCGATACGGTCAATATCGACCTTAGTACCAATCACTAGCTGTCCAAAAATGGACTGCCCTGCAATATTGGCACTAGTAAAATCATCGCGATCAATCAGATAGACATCCTGCAGTGCCGAGCCAAGCGAGACGATGCGTGCCATTAGACCAGCACCCCACGTTTCTCGCATTCTGCCAGCAACGATTGATACATTGCCGCGGGGTCAGCCGCTTGGGTAATAGCACTACCGACATTGATAACATCCACACCGGCGTGGGTCAGAGCACGTACATTGCTGAGATTAGCCCCTCCGTCCCAGCCGATTTCAATTTCGGGCTTGATTGCCCGAATCAGGGGGATTTTCTCTGTTTGGAGCATATCAATTGTGCCACCCTGGCTGCCCAGCTCTCCAGCAAAAACCAAAGCATGATCAGCTATGCTGAGTAGTTCACGTACACGCCCGGGGAAAGTTGTCTTAATCATTGCGATTCCGGTCTTAATTCCGGCCTGTTTGAGCTGAGCAAAAATTCCGGCCAAATCGTCATCGGCCTCGGCATGCAAGATACAGAGGCTGGGTTTTAAGGCCAAGATGGCGGCAAGATGCTCGCTAGGACGAGCCGACATGATGTGCAGATCAATCGCCAGCCCTTCGGGGGCTTTGATGTTGCTAATCGGCACAAGCGTGGTCGGCGCTAGACTCCCATCAGAAACATCAATTTGTACCCGCTTGGAAAACTGCACAAATCTAGCCAAGCTCTGATCGAAAAAGGCTTGATCTTGAGTAGTAATCGTGGGTACAACTATAGGCATCTTATTCTTCCTCGTCCTCTTCGGTGGCCAGCTTTAGACTGAATTTCGATGATTCTTCAGAATCGAGTCGCTGCACCCGACGGCAGTAACGTTCGTCCATCTTGGGCTGAGTGTGACAGAATGTCTTGACTAGTAGTTCCATCGTATCGACATCCAGCTGGTCCGCCGCGAGACAAAGCACATTGGCGTGATCCTCCTCGCGCCCAACACGGACACTCTCGACCGTACCAGCATTGATGGCACGGATGCCTTTGACACGATTCGCTTGCATGGTGACACCGTGGGCTGAACCGCAAATCAGCACACCAAAGCTATATTTATCCTGCGCCACAGCTTCAGCTACGGCTAATCCGGGGTCGTTAAAATCGTCGTCCGGATTTAGACTCTCAGCGCCGAGATCCTCGACGATGACATTTTCGTGGCAATCACGGATTAAAGGTAATAAATCTTCTTTTTTCTGAAACCCACGATGATCAGCCCCGATATAAATATGATATTCTGGCATATTTCCTCCTTTTCTTAATGCTAGTTTACAGACTTTACCGTCCAAAATCAACTGTTAGCTCCACGAGGCGGTTGGAATAGCCCCATTCGTTATCATACCAAGCCACGATTTTGACAAGATTGCCACCTACAACATCCGTCAAAGGCATATCTACAACTGCCGAATGCGAATCGCCACGGAAGTCCGAACTCACTAACTCATCGCTAGTCACGCCCAGAATCCCCTCATAATAAGGCTCTTCGGATGCTTTCTGCAAGACGGTGTTAATTTCCTCTTTGGTCGTGTCGCGCTTCAGGACAGCAGTGATGTCTGCCAACGAGACCACTAAGCTCGGCACTCGTACACTAAGACCGTTAAACTTCCCTTGCAGACTAGGAATGGTGATAGCCGCCGCCTTGGAGGCGCCAGTCGTAGTCGGGACGATATTGACGGCCGCGGCTCGGGCCTCGCGCAGATCTTTAGCTTGGTCGTCGACCAGCTTCTGTGAAGCGGTGTAAGAATGCACGGTGGTCATCATGGCCTTTTCGATACCAAAATTATCTTCAATGACTTTCATCACCGGGGCAATGCAGTTCGTCGTACAGCTAGCGCAAGACAGAATGTCGTCATCCGCCGTCACAACTTCTTCATTGACGCCGAGGACGACAGTCTTGGCACCTGGGCCTTTAGCGGGAGCAGAGATAACAACTTTGCGCGCACCGGCCTTGATGTGAGCACGAGCATCCGCTGGATCACAGAACCGGCCTGTGCACTCCATAACGGCGTCAATTTTTAGCTCACCCCACGGTAGACGCCCGGGATCGGGCTCATTTAGAAACAAGACTTTGGTACCATCGACGATAATGTGCTGGTCATCGTAACTCACATCGTGGGCATAGACCCCATAAGCTGAATCATACTTTAGAAGATGCGCAAACGTCTCTGGACTGCCGAGGCTATTAATTGCTACAACTTCGGTATCGCGACGCTCAAACGCGATCTTGAACGCTGAGCGTCCAATCCGCCCGAAACCGTTAATTGCTAGTCGTACCATTTTATTTTTGCCTCCTAAATCTATTTGGTTTTATTATAGCATAAGCTTATTTTCTAGAAAACTATTGACTTTTCATATGATGTGTGCTATAATGAAGAGATAAGATGGTGCGAAATGCCAATTCTGGCAGGTTTTGCATAAAAATGATTCGCCCCAGCTTGGTTATTTTAAAGTAATTGCTTTTCAATTAAGCTGGGAGCCTAGAAGTGGAGGGACTTTTATGAATCAATCTATCGATGAGATCTTCGAGACAGTAAAACAGGACGTGACAGACGGAATTACTGGCTACATCCAACTGTTTCTTGATATTTGTCAAGAAATGAAGAACAATGTAGCTGAAGGGCCGAATCTCACACCCGATGACGGACAGGGGACTCCATATTGGAAATACATCCGTCGGACAGAAGAGGTTTTGGCGCAGCTAAGGAGCGCAATAGGGCAATTGGGAGCATTGTCCCCAATTGCCCAGTATACTGGGCAATTGGGAGCATTGTCCCCAACTGCCCAGTATACTGGGCAAAATGCACAAGAATCTGATAAAATGTCAAGTGCAACTGCACAGGTAGAACTGGACGAAGCCAAGAGCCGCTTCTTGTACAATCAATTGAAGGCTAGTCACTATTCCAACTGGCTCGAGGTGGCGACATCTGAGTTCGCGACCCGCGGGCATCTGGAACAGGCGGCAAGATTGTGTGCTGAGATTACCAACAATGAGACCTACCGGGATAATATCGCTAAGGCGATTGCCAGTCACCCCGCCGCTGACGATGAAGCTTTACTGCCATTGTGCGATACCAATTACTATTCGGTTTGGCTAACTGCGGCGAGGTCGGTACACGCTGGCAGGAAGACACTAACCAGGCTGGCACAGGAATGTGCCGGAATTGGTAACAACGAGCACTTTCGCGATGAAATCGCGAAAGCCTTATCGGACCATGCCGCGGCAGACGACAACACATTGTTGCCCTTATGTGAAGCAAACTATTATTCAGTTTGGTTAGTTGCGGCGAGGTCATCCCATGCCGGCAGACAAACGCTCTTGAAATTAGCGTGTCAGTGTGCAGAAATTAGCAACAATGATTATTTCGCAGAGGAGATTGCACGCGCTTTGGCGACTAATTTAAACTCCACAGACGAGACATTACTGCCGCTGTGTAATTCCCGCTATTATTTGGTCTGGGAGATTACGGCAAAATCACAGTATGCTGGCACAAATACTCTGTCCAAGCTAGCGACCGAGTGTGCAAATACTTCTTCGGGCTCAACCTATATCAATCGAGTAGCTGAGGCAATTGCGCATCATCCGAATTGCACTGTAGACATTTTGGCACTGATGGCGGGAGCGCGCCTGGAGAATGTGAGCCACATTGCCCACGAGCGAATGCGCGATATGACCTAATCCCATGTTTCTGAGAAGCGATGGCAAATTAACACAGAAAACGACCCACCATTGGCGGGTCGTTTTTCCGGCCTCACGATGCAACTTACGCGCGAGCAAAGTGGGCGAAGGCACGGTTGGCCTCGGCCATACGGTGACAGTCTTCCTTCTTCTTGAAGGCAGCGCCAGTCTCGTTGTAGGCATCAACAATTTCAGCTTCGAGCCGCTTCGCATAGGGCATTCCCTGACGGGCACGTGCAGCCTGCACAAGCCAAGAGAAAGCAAAGTGTTGCTGACGGTGACCGGAAATCGGAAATGGAATCTGATAGTTAGCTCCACCGACACGGCGAGATTTAACCTCAAAATCTGGAGAAACGTTGGCCAGAGCTTTCTCAAAGACTGCTACTGGGTCTTCTGAACCGAGCTTCTTTGCGGCGCCCTCAAGCGCAGCGTAAACCGCGCGTTCTGCAACCTGCTTTTTGCCATCCAGCATAGACTTATTGATTAAACGCTGCACCAAAATCGACTGGTATTTGCGATCTGGGCTGGTCTTACGTTGAAGAGACTTAGTAACTTTGCGTGACATTGATTATTCTCCCTTCTTCGCACCGTATTTAGAACGGCCTTGCTTACGATTTTGCACCCCTTGCAGGTCGAGCGTACCGCGCACAATATGGTAACGCACACCTGGAAGATCTGGCACACGACCACCACGGACGAGTACTACGGCGTGCTCCTGGAGGTTGTGACCTTCGCCACCGATGTAGGCCCAAACTTCTTGGCCGTTAGTAAGACGCACACGTGCGACCTTACGCAAAGCAGAGTTTGGTTTCTTTGGCGTCTTAGTAGTAACTTTGAGACAGACACCACGCTTGAGTGGAGCAGCCTGCTCGTAACGCTTAGTCTTAAGCGTATTGACGATTGAGCCCAACGCTGGAGCCTTTGACTTCTTGACAGACTTCTGGCGTGGCTTGCGAATCAACTGATTAATAGTTGGCACAATAATACTTCCTGATTAACTTTATTATATTTGATGACCTGTTTACAGCAATGCAAGTCATCCGAAACTCTGTTGGTATTATAGCGCAAGTTGTAGGAAAAAGCAAGAGTTTTACCCAAATAAAAGATCGGGGGATTTCGTTTCTGATGAAAACTTATTTCTTAGCTTTGGTAGCTTTCTTGGTGGCTGGTTGATTATTGAGCTGAACCAAGTATTCCATGGCCTTATCAATTGTCATACGATTTTTAATGTCTTGTTTGACGGCCGGCTGCTTGAGGTTAGCGAGCGCTTCTTTAGACTTCTTATAGACATCCTTCAGCTCTGCAAGCTTGGCCTCGACTTCTTCGTCGCTGACGGTAATCTTCTCGTCACGAGCGAGCACCTGAAGTACAAGTGAGGCTTTAACCCGCGCCTCAGCAAGTTCGCGAGCTTGCTTCTCCCAGTCGGCTTCGGTCTGGCCAGTAGCCTCAAGGTACTGCTCAAAAGTCAGGCCACGACTGGCAGCATTGTGTGAGATATCCTCTTTAATGAAACGTAGCTGATCGTTAATCAAGATTTCTGGAGCGGAAACTTTCGAAGCTTTCACCAATTCTGTCACCAAATCGTCACGATATTTGTCGCCTGCGCGTTGCGCATTCTGAGCTTCGAGATTTTTCTTGATATCTGCCCGCAGTTCATCCATGTTGTTAAAGTTACCACATTTCTTAGCGAGGGCATCATCTTCCTTGGGTTTGATGACTTCATTTACCTGCTTAACCAACGTTTCAAAGACCGCTGGCTGGCCAGCAAGGGACTTCTCTGGATAATCTTTAGGGAAGGTTACCTTGAGATCAAATTTATCGCCTGCGGAATGCCCAACAATTCCCTCTTCAAACCCAGGAATAAACTGGCCTGAACCAAGCGTAAGATGGTGATCTTTAGCGCTACCACCAGGAAACTCGACACCATCCTTCTTGCCCACGAAGTCGATAATAACCTCATCTCCCAATGCGGCTGGCTTCTTGGCGGCCTTTTTCTCGGCATAGGCGTTGACGATGTTATCCACAATTTCTTGGACATCAGCTGGGGTGGCCTCAGTCTTGCCCATCTTGGCTTTAAGCTTTTTAAAATCGCCCAATTTAACTTCTGGTAGAATTTCGGCATTGGCGGTATATTCCGCTGTCTCATCGGGAACGTATTTTACAACGTTGACTTTTTCGATAGCGAGTGGCATGAGCTTAGCTTTCTCAAAAGCGGTCTGCAAAGTCGTATGTACGGCAATATCAATTGTTTCGTTGGCAATGTCGTTAGGCGACAAGCTCTTCTCAACGAGCGATGCTGGAGCTTTACCCTTGCGGAAGCCCTGCAGCTTAACTCCTTCCGCCAAACGCACTACGGCCTGGGCGCGCGCTTTTTTCAAATCCTCGGCATCGAGGATTACTTCGATTTCCACCTTAGTATCAGATAAGTTCTTGGTTGTAGTCTTCATAACAATCATTATAGCACACTTGACAGAGATGCGCTACGGCGTGATGATACCTAGTTGCTCAGTCACCCGCAAATGTTTCAGAACTTGGCGAGGTTTAGCGTCAAGTTTTACTCCTGGGTTAAGGATGTGATTGGGGTCAAAAGCCTGCTTGACTTCTTGGTAAAGCTCGCGTTCAGAGGTAGATAGATAATTCATCGCCACCATCGCCTTAACCCGCCCTTCAGGGCTGCCACCTGTAATTGAACCCTCCTGCTCCTCCACCAAGGCACTATATTGCTGTAGGAAGGCTAGCAATAAGCGGCGCCCGTCAAGCGATGTACAATCAATTTCTGGACGAACGTGGTAATTGGCTGTCATGAAAGAGCCATATAGTGGTAGCTCCACTCCAAGCGTTGTCTCCAGCGTCTTTAACCCTGCCAAAAAACCACTTAGCTTGTAGCTAGGGATATAGACATCATCGAGAATGGGCAAATGCTGGCCGTCCGAATCATCATTTAGATAACTGAGCAAGATATGTTTCAGCTCCTGAAACTCTGCCGTATTCTCGAGATTTTCGGTGATTGCAAAGGTTCCTGGCGGCAGAACCTCGCGACAATGTTGGAGCTTGCGATTAGTCTTGCCTTTCCAGAAGTCAAAGCCTGCCATGAGCAACCAGCCTGTGTTTGGCGCTTGGTCAAGTAACTCCGGCAGGCGTCGCTTCGGGTCCAAGCTGGTGAATAGCCGTAAGTCAAAAATCTTGGCCGTGACCGGATCCAGCTCTTTAATAAAGTCTAATGCCCGGAGTAAAGCCCGCTCGTCAGAAAATACGATCGCAATACTACGAGTCGCCGGAGGGAGTACCGCCACACGTAAAATTACGTCCGTGATAATCGCCAACGTTCCTTGCGAGGCAAAAAGTAAGGGTAGAAGGTTAGTCAGATGGCCCTGGTGCACCTGAGAAATATTGGCATAGCCAACGGTGTCAAAGGGGCGCATACTCCGCTCAACCACCGTATCGCCACGCTGATCCAGCAGACGTTCAATGCGCCGATAGAGCGCCCCCGCGGCCGATGAGGTTTGCATTTTTTCGGTTAGGGCCCGTGAGCTGCAAGGACCTAGCTGAACCACATCGCCACTTGCGAGGACTACCTCCGCCCGCTCAACGTAATGGTAAATCCCCCCATAACGGCTGGCGTAGTCGTCATTGATGCAATTGGCGATTAGCCCACCGATTGTCGCCTGCTGATTATAGCCAATGGGGAGGCAGAGACCGTGTAAAGCCAGCGCAGCGTTGAGTTTTTCGAGAGTGATACCTGGTTGTACTCGCACCAAGTGACCCCGAGCGTCTAATTCTTCGATTCGGTCCAACCGCTCCGTAAGCATTACTAATCCCTCGCCAATCGCTGCACCAGTTTTGTCTAAGCCTGTACCCCGCGGTGTAATCGGTAAAGAGACTTCATGCTTCGCTAATTGGTTAGCAAATCGCACTAGGCGCTGTACGTCATCGGTATTTTCTGGTAGAGCTACAAGGCGGGGAGTAATTTCAAGAACGGAACGGTCATTTTGGTAGGCCTGCAGGAGAGATGGGCGATCAAAAACATTACCAACAATATGCCGATTCAAATATTTTGCTAGTTTGCTCAATGACCCACCTATTTATTATCTCTATTTAGTATAGCATAAGCAGATTTTCCAGAAAACTATTGACTTTTGTGGCTACCTGTGATGTAATGAGAGGATAGGGTAGAAAAGACATCAAAATGAAACTAACACAGCTAAAACAACCAGAAAAGTGCTGGGTGGGAGACCAACAGAAGGTCTGCTATGCTTCCCACGATGAGGCGGAAGCGGCGGCACGTATTGCCGAGCACGATTATGGCGCACCTAGGCTAAGCGTCTATAAGTGCGAATATGGCAATCATTGGCACCTTAGTTCCCGTAATTAGGGTCAACGCCGGTATTGGGTGCCAATGGAATAGTAGTTGCTGGTCGCACCGTATTGACAGCTAAGGCTTGGGCTACAAGGCTGGCGCTAGTATGAGAGCTTGATTCGTGGTGGAAGCTTCCGCTCGGTGTGGGAGCAGAACTGTAGCTGAGCTCAGTTTGGCTGGGCTGTATTTCTGGTGCTGCGCCCAGACCTGCGTTCGGGTCATATTCCACTTCGGGACCGAAGCTAGTTTCAGCAACGGCACCACGACCACCATAGCTGCGATACGGAATTAGTTGTAGCGTGGTATGATAGTTAACATCTTTAACCCAGAAATGACCGCTAGTACCATTAACCTGGATCACACCCATCGGCGCACCGTTTACAATCACCAAAACGTCGGTCGCATCGCTCGTGAAAATAATGCGGTAATCATTAGCATCTGGCTCGGCGCGCAGGTAGGTAATAGCTGGAGGTGGGGCAATCTCTTCCGTAACGGATAGGCGCGCCGACATGGTACTGCTTCGACCAGTCGTGTCCGTCACTCGTACCTGAATATAACCTTCGATTGGCTGGGCGTAGCTACGCCGAACAACCGGAGCAGCGTCCTGTAGTTCAAAGATGCCGTCAGCATCCAAATCCCAGTCGTAGCGCTGGGCAGTAGCTAGGAGCTGCCCGTGATTGGTTCTAGTGGCGTCAAATGTGAATTCTTCACCTACTGCACCGACATAAGCTTCAAGAGCGAGCCCTGCTTCTGGCCGCTGAAGGATGTCTTGAACCGCCAAATCCACATTATCGATAGTATAAGCTTTACCATTAGTTGCAGCGGCAAGTTGCTCGCCCGAGGCAAACGCACTCTCGCTCAGAATCGGATAGATGTTTACGGGGTCAATTTCTAGGCTAAGCTGAGCAATTTCTGCCAGCGAGACGTCAACATGATCGGTATAATCAAGTTGATCTTCGCTAAATACAACTACCGATTTTGTAGCACCAACCTGCCAAGTGAGCTCTTTGAAGGCGGTGCGCATAAGACTAAATGGGCAATTATAATGTGTGCCAGTAGCCAGCAAAGACGTTATCCGACTAAGCTTTTGATTAACTTCGTCTGCTGAGCAAGTAAAGTCGCATAGTTTCAACCGCTGCCCGTGCTGCGATTCGCTATAGACATAAAGCGCCACTCGCCCGCCGAGACTGTAGGTTTGGTTAATCAAACGCTGAGCAGCCAATTTGTAAGTCACGATGTCAACATTACTACGCCCGCCAATACCCGCATGCCAAAAGATTACTAAATCATGCGCCGAAGCTGGAGTATCGGACACTTCTGGATTAGTCGTAAAAGCCTGCGGGTAGGCCAGCTTAAGTTTACCGCGAATGATGTCGGCGGCGTTACGATATAGTCCGAGCTTAGTATATTTACTATGGTCAGCAATATTAAACTTCGAGCTACACATAATATCACCATTATTACACCAAGTGCCAAGCTTATCCCGATAGGCGACCGGCTGGTAAGGATGATAGCCACCAAGCACACCTTCATAAGCATAACAATCTGTGACATAAGCTCGATAATTGGATAAGTTCCGCCCGCGGCAGGCTGCCGGATGGTTCCCTTTACCTTCTGGCAAATATAATTCCGGATCACCAAAGGTAGCAATATAAATAATCTTCTCGGCTGGAAGCTGATCGAGAATTCCCGAAATTAGCATGGCACCCTGCGAATAGCCTCCGAGGACAAATTTAGTCTGCGGGCAGACTTGGGTGACGGCCTTAAGATGAGACTTAAGCTCATGCCTACCTTCGGCAACTGAACGAGCAAAAGCAAAGCCATCACCAGAACTGATAAAGGCACCAACTAAATTAACAATTCCCTCCGCCGAGCCACTAACTGCTGTGGCAGGATATTGTGCGCCATGGTAAGATTTACTGCCGAGTTCATAGAAGTCATATTTTAAGCTTGAGCCAGCTAGCTGAGTACGCAGAGCGGTTTCCCAACTAGTCATACTGGGACCGCCCAGCGGCTCGCCTGCGACACGAGCAAAGATAAACTGACTGTCTGAGCAATTGCTCGTGGCGACGGCTACGCTG
>X19_European_Ground_Squirrel__coassemble_57_pt1 | contig 13088 bp, 12 predicted proteins | sample X19_European_Ground_Squirrel__metabat2_high_PE_007 | metagenome-assembled genome bin X19_European_Ground_Squirrel | reverse complement strand
GAAGCGACGATCAGCTGGTAGCGACGAAGTCGCGTTGGCTAAGCGGCGCGACCCCCAGATTAGCCTAGAGAGACCCCCACTACCTCTTTTACCATTGACATTTTATCTCATCTGTGCTATAATGGAGAGATAGGGTGGTATTTTATTGCCCTATCGGAAAAATATGGGTATTCCACCCATCATACATTAAAAATTCAGTTGAAGAAAGAAGGTGTTTAATTTGATCCGACGTCCTAGGAAGTACTACAGAGACATTAGGTTGGACTACCTCTTTAGTGGGGGTGTTGTTTCTGCCTTGTTTTTGGTTGCTGTCATTAGCGTTCTGATATCTTCTCTCGCTTTTTCGTATATTGATAGCGATTACGATTCTATTGTCGCTCATAACGAGACAGCCAAGAATTTTAACGCGCTCACATTACAAGAGAGACAGATAATTGCCAAATGGGATGAATCCTTAGAGCCTCTTAATAGCGAGACTCTGCTCATGGCAATGAAGCTCGACCCTGAACCAAAGAAGACAAGGTATCTACGAACCATTCTAATTACGCTTGCTATCGACATTGCAATTGCGTCTATGATTATCTTTGGTAGCTACTATTCAGAGAGGTGTTCCGATTACTTCATGGCCGACTTACCGTTCGATACTATCTACGGCTGGGTTCTGCTAATTATGATGTTCGCTGGCTGGCCATTCTTGGTAATTAGTGCGATTCGGATGTGGATTTACTTCCGACCAAAACGCCAAGCTGAGAAGGAAGCCGTGGAAAATCAAGCAAAGATTGAGTTGTCTGAAGAACAAGCTTATGTTCTGGCACAATCACCAGAAATACGTTTTCCCAAAAAGGCACGCAAAGCTTACATTCAGTATCGCGTCAAAGGGTGCAAACAGGCACAGCAAAAGCAAATTAAAGCAGCTGAAGATAAAGTTGCGCAAACTAAACGTTCAATTAGCGGGCATGGCGAAGAAATTCGGAGATTGCAACGTGAATATGGCGAGGCTAAGGCTGAATTAAATCGGCTAACCAGTATCGACGATTACGTTAGCATTACTCAGGCTCAAGCGAAAGCTGAGTGGAAAGCACTGGCGGAAATGCGTGGCGTAGCCAAAATTACTGCCAAAGCAAAACATGGTGACCGGCCGGACAGAATTTTTATTCTAGTCAAGGTTCGAGTTCCCTATCGTGGCGATGTCTACGACTTTGGTGATTATCAAATTACGCTTCGTGGTAGTGAGTTCAAATGTGCTCGGTTACGGTCTGGTGTCAAAATCAATCATACCAGTACCGCCCCGGATTACAATGAATCTAGCGGGTTCTGCTTTGGCAGCCGCAAGTCCACTATTACAGAGTACTTGGAACAAGGCAAAACGGTTGAAGCAGTTACTTTAATGATTGATTGCTTACATTCCGTTAACGCCGATGATGAGGATGACATTCCACATTGTTTCCGTAAGGTCGAAGTTATTGAACGCGCAAAACGTCGTTTACGACGGCAAGCCAAAACAAAGGAGGGGTAAAAATGGCTAATATTATTTTGCACTTACCGGTGGATATCTGGCAACGTATGCAGTATTATATCACTGCCTGCGCTCCCCGTGAAGTCACTGGTGTTGGTACAATCACTCAGATTGGGCCAACGGAACTTCGTGTTACCGAGATTTTTCTTCCCGAGCAACGCTCAAACTCTTGCTATTGCGAGTGTAACGATAATGCGTTGAATGGGATTATCTTCGATCTTGTCGAAGATAATCCAGCACGTGCTGGAGATTTACGGTTCCGCTGGCATTCCCATGCCAATGGCAAATGCTTCTGGTCTAACACAGACCAGAATGACATCAATAGCTGGGAAGCAGATTGGGTTGTAAATCTGGTCGCAAACATCAGAGGTGATACTCTGGTCCGTCTGGATTTGTTCAAGCCTTTCCGCGTCGAGAATCTACCGGTAGAATTACGCTTTGAGTTTCCGGAAAATGACGAGCTGCTTACAAAATGCTTTGTCGAGGCTCAGAAGAAAGTACAAATCTTGCCGGAACCGAGCATTCCACTTTCACCTACAAAGAAAGGGGGTGGTGTGCGTGAAGTTATATTCTGACTATTCTGACCAGCAGAAGATTTTTAACACCGAGACCTGGGGTTGGCCGGTACATCTAATCGGTGCGGGTGGCATCAATAATTTAGTTGGTCCGACTTTGGCTAAAATGGGCGTAAATGAGATTCATGTCTGGGATGACGACATCTTAGAGATGCGCAATTGCCCTACTGAGGTGGCGTACAGCTACAAAATGGTAGGGCAGCCCAAGACTGCGGCGATGGCAGAGGCGATTCAGCATTTGCGTCCCGATGTCGAGGTCCACCAGCACCAAACCAGAATCACTGCCGATACCATGTTGAATGGGGTGGTTATCTCCGGAGTGGATTCAATGCGCAGTCGCCAGATCATTTGGGAATGCGTAAAGAAGAACTTCTGGGATATTCCCTTCTTCATCGACGGACGGAGCGCCGGCGAAGAGGTTGCAATTTTTGCCTTCTCGCCCAGTGATATGGAATCCGGCGAAATCTACAGCGAGGATTGGTTATTTGATGATACTGAGGCTCTACAATTAACTTGTGGAGCACGCAACATCGGCTACATTGCTGATTATATGGCAGCTGAAATCTGCCGTTTAATCACCAGATTCCATCGGAATTTACCGATAGAATTCTATAGATGCAGAAATTTTGCCAACGAAGAATAAGGAGGAATGACTATGGCAACGAATGAAGCAAAAGACATTGTAAGAATCGCAAATGGCGCTGGTAACAAGCCCGTTGAGGTTGAATGGCGACCCGGTGATACTGTGGCAACTGTTCTGAAGCGGGCGGGGATTGAGGTCCAGAGAGGGCAGACCGCAACGCTGGGTAAGCGGCGGATCAGGAACCCCGAAAAGACAAACGTTGATTCCGGAGCGACCATCGTCATTGCCGGCAAAGTCAGCAACGGCTAAAACTTTCGACAACTGAATATCGTGAAGCGCAGGCTATCAGCCTGCGCTTTTTTAAAGCATAAAACTACCATTTTTATAATTCTTGTGTTAAAATGTTACAAAAGGTCATACAAACAAACATTTTGATGAAATGCGTAAACACCGTCGCCGTTCCAAAAATTCTCGCCTTGAACGCCAAATTTTAGTCATGCTGGCGTTGTTTAGCACGTCGGCTGGCCTATGGGAAAATTTCCGTCAGCTCTGGTTACAGGGTAATGGTTTCCTGGCTACTGACGTAAGCGTCGTGACTAGCATAGGATTATTTGCGAGCGTGATTGGCGTCCTGCTGGTAGGTTATAAGCTAAAAATGCGCCACCTTAAAAGCTTCATGACTTTAATTCTAAGTATAAAGTTTGTCAGCCTGATTATTCTCTTTAATCTCAATGCCACTAGCATGACCGTCACCATGGGCACTTGTACCGTTATCGATATTATCACGAGCTACCTTATCGTAGCCAGCGTTTACCCCTTAATTACGACCGTTATCAAAAGCAACACTATCTACAGTAAGCGCAAGTTGGTGGAATACTGGTTTCGTGATATCGGTGTCCTGATTGGGGGGCTGGTCTTTGGGCAGACCTTGTTTGGGATAACGATCGATTGTAACGCCAGCTTAGTGATTTCTCTCGTGTTTTTGGCCGGAGCGATTGTCATGATGAGCACGCTACGGGTGGAGCATCTGGTCGTACGCGATCCTACCCCCCACCAGCGCGATTCGATTGTAAAATACATTTTGCACAACCGAATTCAAACTTGTTACATGATTTATGCCTTTCTAGCGGCGGCCTCTTTTGCTACGGCGCTAGGTCTGAAGATGCTCATCTTGACAAATTATCTTAGTTTTTCGACCAGCACGGCTACCAACTATCTAATTATCGTGGGGCTACTTTCGGACGTAGTGGGAGTACTAGCATTGAAGTATTTCACACCCAAAAACGATTACTTAACTCTAACCCTAAAATTTGGGGTGCGGCTAGCAGCTTACGTCCTGGCAATTCTGGCGGACGATCCTTTCCTATCAATGGTGGCAATTACTTGGTCAATCTTGATTTCGACGGCCTATGAGGACGTAACTGACGGCTACTACATCAATACCGTTGATAACCGGCACCAGTTTAGCTATAGCACAATTAAGCACGTGATGAGCTTCCTTGGCGAGGCCATAGGGACGCTGCTCTGTGGGGCAATGTATGGCTTTGGAGTGGACTTTATGCTGGGGGCATCGGCAATAATTATGGGGGTGCAACTCAGCATCGCTTACTATCTCATCTATTTGCGTCATCATCGTCGCCGCGTGCGCCATTCGGCTTCGCGAATGCGTTACGATGAGAGAATCCTTGGGGAGTAAAACTGCCCGACCGTGAAGTCGAGCAGTAGTGGAGCTCATTCAAAAAATAAAGTCAGTTCGCCAGCCTGATTCGCCGGTTCATGCCAATCCCGCCAGATCCTCAGAGCATCATCCTCGCAGTCCAAGAACATATGTTTAACCAAGATGATAGCATCCTTGTCAGGAGATATCGCGCTGGCACAAACCCGCTCTACCGACCGCTGCAAGATTTTGTCTTCCTTGCCCATCTGCGCAAAAGCTTCTGCCAGAGCCATCAGTAATGTCATATCCTGCCTAACATAGGGGAAGGGGGAGTTAGCATAGAAACTGACTAAAAACCGCCCAAAGGTAGTATTGAGAACCAGTACCTTCCGGCGAATAGACATATAGATACTGCTGGGGAGTTGGCCAAAATACTCCGGATTACTCCGATAACCATAGGCCAGACGCTCTGGCCAGGCCAGGATATCATCGATTGATCCTGCAGCCGCATCATCACTTGTCTCCTCGTGCAATTGGCAACACCCTTTTTCCAGGTTAAACCGCAGGATACAATAGGCACTCTCTCCCCTTTTCTGCCCGTCCAGGATAAAAGTTCCCTGAGTCGGCTGAGGTTCGAAGCTGTCCAACACCCGCGCTACTACGGCCTGAATCACATCTACTTCCTGCTGGAAAAGAGTCGTGTTCGGTCCTACATTCGTGATAAGATTGGTAAAATTGCCCATAATTTTCCTCCTTGTTAGATGTGTATTTTGGGCAAATCTGAACTTTGCCCTCAACTCTCGCTATCTTAGTGAAAGCAGAGGGCAAAGCTATTTTCGAATGAGCTCTTAAACACTAAAGCAGAGGTATTTTTATGCATTGAGCATAAAAATACTGGTACCAGTATTTTTATGCATTGAGCATAAAAATACTGGTACCAGTGAATGGTTTAATCTAACTTTAGCTATACGATGACATATTTTGCTATGTCATACTTACATTGTAGCACAGGTTAGATATTTTGTCAATAGGTTATTCTAATATGGCCTTAATACGACGCACACCGGCGCTGGAGGATTCCTCTTTGGTGATCTTGAATTTCCCTAATTCCCCCGTATGAGTGACGTGTGGACCGCCGCAAATCTCAATCGAAGTGGGCTGCTCGGCATCACCAATGGTATAGACTGTCACTCGATCGGGATAACGGTCACGGAAACTGCCGTGAGCATGAAGCGTATCGAAAGCATAATCTTTGTCATATTCGGCAAAAACTACGGGCAAATCCGCCGTAATCCAGCTATTGACGCGATCTTCAACGCGCTGTAGCTCCTCGGGCGTGAGTTTGTGATCAATACTAAAGTCGAAGCGCAGACGCTCGGGGGTGAGGTTGCTTCCCTTTTGCTCAATGCCAGGATTGATTTCCTCTTGCAATGCCGCTAGTAGAAGGTGGCAGGCCGTGTGATACTTTACGGTCTGATCGCTCGTGTCTGAAAGGCCGCCCTTAAACATACCTTTTGAAGCTGTTTTGCTACGCTCGCGCTGCTCCGCCAGAGCTGCCTCAAACTCAGTTTGATAATCTTCCGAAAGGTCCAGCCCCATTTTGTAAACTTCTTCCACACTTAGCTCCAGCGGGAAACCGTAGGTGTCCTGGAGTTTAAATAGCTCCTTACCGTCAATCGTGGTATCAGCCTTGGCCATCTTCTGCAACTCTTTGACGCCATTATGGATAGTCTTGCGGAAAGCCTTCTCCTCGCGTGTCAAAACTGCTACAACTTGAGCACGAAAAGGTAGAATGTCATCGGAGAGTTCTTGGTAATTATCAGCGATTACGGGGATAATCTCTGCTAAGAATTCTTGGCCAATTCCAAGGTCGAGTGCTTTTAGTACGGCGCGACGCACCAGCCGACGCAAGGCGTAACCTTGGGCCTTGTTACTCGGCTCCAGACCCTGAGCAGCCAAGAGATACGCTCCGCGCAAGTGATCGGCAATGATGCGCATTTCATCGGTGTTATTGTCGTAGTTCTTGTGCGACATCTCTTCCAGCTTCTCGACAATTGGGCGAAGCAGAGAAATCCGAAAAACGTCAAAGCTGTCAATTGCTGCCGCCGCGATGCGCTCCAGGCCCATGCCAAAGTCCACATTCTTGTGCTCCAGCTCCGAAAATGTACCATCCTCATTGCGCTTGTACTGCATAAAAACTTGATTGCCGATTTCCATGAAGCGTGCACCGTCCGAAGCAGGGTGGCTCTGACCATATTTCTCGATATCCTGTTTATCTTCACCAAAATCGTAAAAGACTTCGGAGTCGGGGCCGCAAGGGTCGCCAAGAGGTGTGGTCTCGATACCACCGCCACGGCTCCACCAGTTTTCTTTATCGTCATAGAAGAAAATCCGCTCACCAGGCTTAATTCCCCGCTCGTCGCCCTGCTTAGCGCTGCCAATCTCGGCAATTTTGGCCTCAATACCAGCCTTCTTGAAGACCTCCTGCCAAATCTCCGCCGCTTCTGTATCGCGCGGAATACCATATTTCTCATTACCAATAAAACAGGTAACGTAGATTTTAGCCGGATCTAGACCAACTACCTTGGTCAGAAACTCAAAATAGTTTTCGATTTGCTCCTTTTTGAAGTAATCGCCCAGCGACCAGTTGCCTAGCATCTCAAAAACTGTGGTATGGCGCGGGTCGCCAACATCTTCGATATCCTGGAGGCGCAAGCTAGGCTGCGAATCCGCTAAGCGTGTGCCCTCGGGATGCGGCTGCCCCAGCAGATAGGGCAAAAGGGGCTGCATACCTGACCCAGTAAAGAGTGTCGTGGGGTCATTCTCGAGTACTAGTGGGGCGGGCGGAATAACCTTGTGCCCGTGTTTGACTTGAAAATCTAAGAATTTTTGACGAATTTCGTTTGCGTTCATTCTCTTATTATACCACATTTCTCAGGTAGAAAAATGCCCCAAGAATACTAGTATTCTTGGGGCTGTACAGCCGTGTTTCGGAAACCTTAAAACACCTGGCGCTTCAGGCGCGACTCCCGGAAGAAGTCGCGCAGGAGGCGTACACTAATGATGATTGTCCCGCCCAGCGACAGCAGTGTGCCGGTTGCCAAGGATAATACCCAGGCGCTCGGGTTAAACACTGAGCCGAGATTGCCGATAATAACGGCATAGCTCAAGAACAGTGCAATCAATACACCAATACCGCTCACGCTGTCGAGCGGTAAGCAAAGGCAACGCTTCCACGCCTGACGCAGGCCGCCAGCAAATACTGATGTCGAAGAATCGTAGGTACTGGACATCAGCGCCAGGTGGTTCTTTAATCCAGGGAAAATAGCGTAGATAATTATCCCAGGGAACCATGCAGCAGCTAAAATCAGACCGATGCCAAAAGCATTGGCAACAATATTGTCGCCGCTCTGCCAGATGGCTCTTACGCCAAAGACCCAGGTTACAAAGAGGAGGCCCTGAAAAAGGTCGCCCCATCCCGCCATCAGCTCCACCGGGTTAGCCGGTATAATTTCCTCTTTTCTCGTACTCATTTTCATTCCCATTTTCCTCTCTTTCTTTTTGAGAATCTTATACCCTCTATCGGACGGATTTCCGAAATCACTTGGTAAAGGGCGTAAGATTTAATCTTATCTTGCCATTATAGCACACATTACATGATAAGTCAAGAGGTTAAGGCTACTAAGGTATAAAAATGGGCATATCCAAATGGATATGCCCTCATTTGCACCTAGGTGCATCACAGGAAGAAGAATTTTGCTACTAATAAAACAGCCAGAGCATAGAGAATTGGATGGATCTCTTTACGATGTTTAGTAAATATGGTTACCGCTACATAGCAAATAATGACCGCTGCTATTCCATTAGCAATGTTATAGGTGAGACAGGTAGCTGCGAGACAGATGATCCCAGGGATTAATTCATGAATCTTATTGTCACTTAAATCAACCTGCTTCATAGTAGTTAGCACCATCGATGCACCAACTACGACCAAGGCCGGTCCTGTAGCAAAGCCCGGGATACTGGTAAAAATCGAGGTAAAGAAGATTGCCAGGAAGAACCAAAGCCCAGTCACAATTGACGATAACCCTGTACGAGCGCCAGATTCAATAGCGGCGCCAGATTCTACGAAACTCGTAATTGTAGTACAGCGCAAAATAGCGCCTACGATAGTGCCAATCGCATCAATCATCAGCGCCAGCTTAGTCGTCCTTTCGCCTTCAAGCTCCCGCAGTTCGCGTTCCATTTTTTTGGTCAACTCAATCTCACTCTTTGCTTCTTTAAACGCTTCAATTTCAGCCCGCATTTGAGCCTTAATTTTTTCGATACATGTCATACAAGTGCCAAGTGTATCAAAGAAGTCGCTGTAGAACATCGTACAAGTGATAATGATGATATCACCCAACATACTCCAGGTAAAACTAACTGTCGATAAGTCAACCCAGATCGGCCCCACTGCAAAAGGGTTAGTGAACCCTATAGCAGGATATAACGAATAATAACCGGCCTCAACATCAGGAACATAAATTCCTAGAGCCTGACATATCATACCGAGGACCCACGTGATAATAATACCCGCAATAATTGCCACTTTGGACTTGCGTACCGTCAGGATAATAATGATAATAAGTCCGATGATAGCTAAGACTGCCGTAATACCCTGAGTTGAGAAGTTCTGTCGAAATGATACCATTGTGGTAAGCGTAGAGTCATCATTGACAATAAAGTGCGTATTCTGCCAGCCAATGTTTATCAGGAAAAGACCAATGCCCCCACCGATAAACATTTTTAGGTTGTGCGGTAAGGCCATAGCGACTTTAGATCTGATACCACTCAAGCTGAGGCAGAAAAACGCAACACCCTCGAGAAAGGTACAGATCATAACCAAGTCGAAAGGATAGCCCTTTGCCAAACATACACTAAAGACAGCAAAGGCGTTAATACCCATGCCGGTCGATAGCATAATAGGGAGGTTTGCCACTAATCCCATAAGGATGCTGATAATGCAAGTTACCAGCGAGATTGCCACCCCAGCTGCGACAGAATTGACACCCGCCAAGGCATACATTGTAGCACTAACCGGCACAATGTAAATCATCGACATAAAGGCTGCGGTGCCACCTGAAAATTCCGTAATAGGCTTAGAGTTACGGGCTGCGATATGAAACTTTCGTTCCAACCACGTGTTACTGTTGTTTGATAGATTCAAACGATTCACCTTCTTTCTTATAAACGTACTATAGTTTGTGCCACGCCCACCCTGTGAATAGGCATGGCAAGTGTCAAGTATCTTCTTAACTGTATATTGAGAATTGAGTTTTGTCAAGAGAGTTTCAAAAGCAGTCCTCCGAAGAGGCTATACTTCCATATTAGCACAGCATAAGCGTTTTGTCAATAGAAAAGTTTAGCCCAGCTATGAACGGCTGGGCTATTCTCGAGAATAGCTAGGCTAGGAGTTATAGACTATCAGCATTAATTCGTTGCAGGCGCGCTTGATGTTCTTTTTCAAAACGCACCAGATAATCGTGGAGCTTCGCGTGGTCGTACTTATTATAATTAAGTTTCCAACGGCGAAAGGTCGGTTTGTGCATCCGCGGGAGCTTGACTTTCACGCCCCATTTCTTGAATTTCATGCTGCCCCCGATATCCTTCACGAGTGGCTCTAATTGACGGTATTTCGGCTCGTACGTCTGGCGTTTCTCTTCCTGAGTACGTTCTTTTTCAAACCGCGCTTTGGTATCATCTACGAAGCGGGTCGCCACTAGAACGACATCTTCATAGCTATAAGGGTAATATTCCCCCTTGATCTTGCAACCACGTTTATACAGCTGAAACTGTGAGGGTTCACGGCCGTGCTGTGTACAATTTTGGCAATAAATATTGTACTCACTCTGAATCTCTCCCTTTACAAATTCCAGACTGCTTGAGTCTGATCGTCTCAAAAATCGTTTCCAAAAACCCATAATCCACCTCTTTCCTCATAAAGAACTTTTCTACAAAACTTTCCCTTAGCAAGGGTATATCTACATAGTAGCATAGACTATTGGTTTTGTCAATAGTAATGCCCTTGTATTGACTTTTCTATCTGTCAATGCTATAATGTGGAAACGGGTAGTTATAGTTCCCGCAAAAACTATAATGCGTCCGGAAGGACAACTTAAAAGGAGGGAGTACAGCAATGAAAGAACTGATTAATATGTTACGTAATAAGTGTCGAGACGCGATTTGCACACATTGCGGTGCCGGCTGGAAGCTTATTAATATGTTGCGTAACGAATACCGGAAAGAGAAGCTCTGGCACAACCTCGGCTTATATTGGAAAGCCTACGAGGATTATTGTAAGATGTGCGAGGAGAATGACACCAAACCCGACAAGACAATTCCGTTTTATGCGGTCTGGTCACACGACTCAAGGACCTTATTCATGGCTCTTGTGGGTGCGGGCCTGGCGTTCGGAATTTGTGTGCTCTGCAACTTAGACGAACCGAAAATATTTCCGGGTGCTGCTATAGTTGAAATTGGCATTTGCTTAGGTGCGATTTATCAACTGGTTCCGGCACATTATCGGGAATATGCAAAGCATTACCAAAATCTGGTTTATATCCGCCTCTATACTGACGCAATGGCTTACAGGTTGGATAAGGACGTAGTACGATTGACTACGCTGGTACGGTCTTGGCGCGAGCAGAAGGCAAAAGAAGCGGACGAGCGGAAACGTCAGGCAAAAATGCAGTACATCGGGATGTTCCGGGCGCTTAAAAACTACGCAGAGGCCCAGTTCGGAATCAGGACACCAGACTCGGAGTCGGAGTGGGACGATGGGTTTGTAGTCATATTCCCGAATCTGGATGGCGACAAAGATGGTCAGGAAAGTGCAACCATCGCACGCAAGTTTGATTATAGTCAAATTGGCTTATTCGCTTTGATTCAGGAAATTACCAAAGCCATCACAGCTCAGGCCAAGCAGAAAGGTCAGAGCGAGATCTCAGCACTATTAGAGACAATGGCTACACCGGAAAGCGGCGCAACAAGTGCAGACTAATGATTATAGTAAAGTCACCCCCTTTATATCAGCCCCCAGACTCTCTGGGGGTGTTTTTTATTCGGTAATAATTCCCCCACCTATACAAATATCATCAACATAGAATACTGCAGACTGCCCAGCGGCGGGGCGCTTGATTTCGTTGAGAAAGTGTAACTTATCGCCCTCCAACTGCGCCGGTACAAGTGGCGCGCGATGGCGCAGGCGCACCATAATATCAGCGGGGTGATTGCCAGAAGATAGGTTGCCACGCCAATGCAAATTCTCTAAAGACAGCTCCTTTGTCCAGAGCTGTGCTTGATTAAGATTGCGTGAAACATAGACGATATTTTGCTGGAGATTCTTTTGCACGACATAGTAGGGCAGGCCACCACCCAGATAGAGTCCATGCCGCTGACCAATGGTGTAGAAGATTGCACCATCGTGATAACCAAGGACCCGATTGGTCTCAATATCGCGAATCTCGCCGGGCTGCGTAGCAAGATAGTGACGCAAAAAATCTTTCATGCCAACCTCACCGACAAAGCAGACCCCCATAGATTCTTTCTTTCTCGCCACGTCGAGGCCTTTGGCTGCCGCTAGTTGCTTGACATCTGGTTTCAGCATACCACCAACTGGGAAGATGGTTCGAGTAGTGGCAGCATCGCTCATGCGGTAGAGGAAATAGGTCTGGTCCTTGTTTTCGTCGACGGCACGAAGTAAATTTTGCCCATCAGTCTGAGCATAATGCCCAGTAGCAATATAGTCCGTCCCCTCTGCTAGGGCACGGTCGTAAAAAAGCTTAAATTTAATCTCTTCGTTGCACATGACATCGGGATTGGGGGTGCGCCCCTTTTGAAACTCGTTCAGCATATAATCCACGACTTTTTGCTTATAATCGGCCTCAAAATCCCAGACTTCAAAATCCAAATCAAGTTGCACTGCGACACGCTTGGCATCGGCCAGGTCTTCTGCCCAGGGACATTTCATCCCGGGAAGGTCTTCGGACCAATTTTTCATGTAGATACCGGTGACATCGTACCCCTGCTCCTTGAGTAAGACCGCCGAAACAGACGAATCGACGCCGCCAGACATTCCAAGGAAGACTTTTTTACTCATTTTGATGCCCTTTCGGCAATTCTCGCATACTCGCCCTGAACAACCTCGACAATCTTCTGAGCGGCAGTGGTAATTTGGTCTTCGGTGTTGGTTGAACCAAGCGAAATGCGGAGAGAGCCGGCAATTTCGGTATCACTAAGACCAATAGCGGTAAGAACATGGGATTTAGTTCCCTTGTTGGCAGCACAGGCAGCGCCGGTTGAGACTAAAATCCCCTCCGCCTCAAGCTTATAGATTAGCCGCTCAGCATCAATCCCCGGAAAGCAAACTGGAACGAAGCTCGAAAGCTGGTGCTTTGGATTGCCGAGAAAAATTGGCTCTGGGAGATTGAGATTATGCTTGACTTTTTCGGAGTTCTGTGCTACAATTGAAGTATCCGAATGAATTTCGGAAAGGTTTTTGATGGTATGGCGCAAGATTTGGGCCATTTTTTGATACTTTTTGCGGCTGCCAGCAAGGTGTGATTTGGCAAAAGTGGCGGCGGTGGCAAAGCCTACCACTCCGGGGACGTTTTCTGTACCCGAGCGCAAACCACGCTCTTGGCCACCGCCCGCCACGAGGGGGCGGATTTGCACGCCATGGGCAACATAGAGGGCGCCAACGCCTCTCGGCCCGCC
>X19_European_Ground_Squirrel__coassemble_56_pt1 | contig 13098 bp, 7 predicted proteins | sample X19_European_Ground_Squirrel__metabat2_high_PE_007 | metagenome-assembled genome bin X19_European_Ground_Squirrel | reverse complement strand
TTCGAAGGCATAGCAATCCCTATAACCGGCGGGCCCCGTGTTTGTGTGAGGTGGGTCGCGCTTCCGGAGACCCTTCGGAGTCGAACTACGATGCGTTATAGGGCCAAAACGACCTCAGGTGAAAGCCCACCCTTACCTGAGGTCATTTTGGTATTACGATTTTTAAATCCAGCTGCGAGTAATGAACGAGTCTTGGCAAAATACATATTGCCATTTTTCAAAATCAGTGCTAGAGTAAGTATAGTTAGGTTTTTACTTTTGCCCTTTGCGGGCAAAAGTAATTTTTATCTGCAACAATGTCAGACAAACGTGCATACGCCGATATCTCAAGTGCATCACCATAAACCTCCCTCCTTCCTCCATCTTAATTAGCTAGCAGACCCAGTTGTCCATTACTCTGTTCCCAGCATAGAGCAAATTTGCAAAAATTAGCAAGCACAAGCTTGATAAAAATGTCTTATATTGGCAAAGATTCATAAAATATGAAAAAAGTATTGACAATTCTAACCATCTGTGCTACAATGGAATCATGAGGTCATAAAAGCCTCATAGCAAGTTAAAAGATTTTATCTAGATACTTAATACATACTCTTACGCCGTAGATAGCGTCTAGTTTACTTAAAAAGCCAACTAGATGCTGTCTATGGTGGCGTACGAACCATAAGCCTAAGCCAGCAAAATATTGAAAGGGGGTGAGGGAATGAAGAGCCATTTTCGCTATCATTCACATCCTAACCGACCAAAGCGCCGAGAGTCGGGCGCGATTACACAAATACGCCAATTGCTTGCTAAATACGGCGATTGGGAACTCACAAGCTGCAATCTTTAAAGGTGCAGGTGTATAAGGAGTAGGGTTAAGCATTTAATCCTGGAACTATTTTTAGTTCCATTAGCTGGGCCTTTCACTATTTGGCTCAGAATGCCCCAAAAGGGCACTTGGTATCTCACCGCTAGGGTGAGCGGAATACGGGAGGATATGGGATAGCATGGCCATTTATACGAACAATAGCTGTCATCGTCCTGCGACATCCTAAGCCTGTTTAGCGCCGGGTGTTGGCGCGTAATTACACAATACCGAGCAGTATCTGGACACGATCGAAGTCAGGTGGCCGAGTTGCCAGGAAGCTAAATTCTGTCAATACGACAACAAGAAGCATGAAGCGTAAAAGCTTCCTTAGCATAAAACCACCTAACCAAACCACTTATACACCGCACGGTGTAAATGCCCTGTACATTGCGTATGGGGCATTCTTTTTCCTAAACTTTGACACGTATGCTATGATATATAATATATGTCTAAAAACTTAGTTATCGTCGAGTCGCCTGCCAAGGCTCACACTATTGAAAAATACCTAGGCAAAGACTTTCACGTCTTGGCTTCGGTCGGACACATCCGCAAAGATACTCACGTAGATAAAGACACTTTTGACGTAACTTATGAGATTGACCCTGATCACACTAAAATCATTGCTGACATCAAAAAAGCCGCTGCTAGTGCTGACACAATCTGGCTCGCAACTGATGAAGACCGCGAAGGAGAAGCGATTTCTTGGCATTTAATGGAAGTGCTAAAATTACCCAAGAACACCAATCGCATTACTTTCCACGAAATTACTAAACCCGCGCTTGAGTATGCTATTTCACATCCGCGCAAAATTGATATGGATATGGTTGCCAGCCAACAGGCTCGCCAGACCCTAGATATGCTTGTAGGCTATGACCTCTCGGGCGTGGTACGCAAAAAAGTCCCTGGAGCCATTTCCGCCGGTCGAGTGCAATCACCTGCCCTCCGCCTGGTGGTGGAGAGGGAACAGGAAATCGAGCAGTTTGCTGCTGCTGCAAAATTCAAAGTCACAGCCGACTTTATCACCCCTGAGCAAGACCAACTCAACGCCACCTTGGATCAAACTTTTGCTACCGAAAAAACCGCTACCAATTATCTCGAAAAAGTCGCCACCGCTAAATTTACCGTCACCGATATTACTACCAATCCTGGCGTACGTCATCCTGCTCCACCCTTTACTACCGCTAGCATGCAAATTGAAGCTAACTCCCGCCTGGGCTTTTCTACCCGCACTACGATGACTGCCGCCCAAGCGCTCTATCAAGCTGGACATATTACTTACCACCGCACCGACAGCCTAAATCTTTCCAAGCAGGCTATCGCCATGACCGCGAACTATATTGAAGATAAATTCGGTAAGAAATACCTCCGTGTCCGCAATTTCAAGACTAAGTCCGCCAGCGCCCAAGAAGCACACGAGGCTATTCGCCCCACCCATATTGAGCAGGAAACCGCTGGCAAAAACGATTACGAACGCAAGCTCTACAAGCTGATTCGCAATCGCACTCTTGCCACTCAAATGGCTGACGCCGAAACCGAAAAGACTGTAGTCAAAATTACAACAGACATCGACAAAAAGGGAACCTCTGAAGCTAAAGGAGAAGTAATTGTCTTCGACGGCTTCCTCAAAGTCACTGGCCGAGCCAAAGACGATGAGTTGCCTCAACTAAACACCGGCGGCCCCCTCAAAGCCGAAACGATTATCGCTCGGCAGAACTTTGCCAAACCACCCGCTCGTTACACGGAGGGTTCCTTGGTGAAGAAGCTTGAAGAACTTGGCATTGGCCGCCCATCAACCTACGCCTCCATTATGCAAGCCATCCAGACCCGCGGTTATGTCGTCAAAGGCGACTCCGAAGGTGAGCCCCGCGATGTTATTCAACTAACTTTGAAGAAAGGCAAAGTCGCCCGCGAAATTGTCACCGAAAAAGCCGGATCGACCAAAGGCAAACTTCTGCCCACCCCTATCGGGGAATTATTAGCCGGATTCTTGACGGACAATTTCAACAATATCGTTGACTACCAATTTACCGCTAATATCGAGGAAGACCTGGATAAAATCGCCGAACATAAGCTTGAGCGTGTCAAGATGCTCCGCGACTTCTATAAACCATTCCAGAAAGAAGTCGTCAAGTCAGACGAAGCCGCCCGTTATAATAATGCCCGCGAGCTCGGCAAAGATCCGGAGACTGGTCGTCCGATTTTTGCCAAAATCGGACGTAATGGTGGTTTTATCCAACTAGGCGAGAATGAAAAAAGCACTGGGATTAAACCCCGCTTTGCCCCGCTACCGCAGGGCATGACCGAAAAAACTGTAACTCTTGAAGCCGCCATCAAACAGCTTGCTCTCCCCGAACTTCCGCGTGAACTTGGCACTACCAAAGACGGCGCCACTATCATTGCCGCCAGCGGTCCGTTTGGACCATATCTCAAAGCCGGGAAATACAACATCCAGCTCAAAGACCACGACCCCTACACAATCACTTTCAAAACCGCCGAGAAGATCTATCAAGAAAAACTCAATTCAATTATTGCCGACTGGGGCGACATTATGATTATTATTGGTACTTACGGTCCCTACATCAAAGGTCCCGGGCGCTTCAATAATGTCAAAGTTCCCGCCGATCTCGACCCTAAAAAGATCACTCTTGAGCAAGCCAAACAAATACTCGATGACAAGCCAAAATCTCGAGGTCGTTTCGCCAAAAAGACCAAGAAGTCATCCTCCAAAACAACCAAAACTCGCAAAAAATAAAGCCCCAACTGCATAGTTATTTTCAAAAAGTATGATATACTAGTAGTAGAAAGTTAGCAAAAAGCCAAAAATATTTGTTGACTCTAACATGAAAATATGCTATCATTAAAACAAGATTAATATCATTTAAGCAGGTGTGGGGGAACGAAGGGAATCTGATGGATCAGCACGCCAGTACTATCGAAAATGCTATCAAAGGCAGCCTCAACATTATCGAACAAGAACGCGAGCGCGAAATTATTTCGCGTCGTTTCGGACTTTCGGGACAAAAAGAAACACTCGAACAAATCGGGGAACTATTAAATATCACTCGCGAACGCGTTCGCCAGCTCGAGAAAGCTATTCTCGTACGCCTACGCATCGGTGCTGACGAAGGTCAGATTTCCGAGTTAGCTCCAGCCGAGAAACTCATCATCCGTAATCTCACCGAACTTGGTCGCGTTGCTCGCACTACCGATCTCGCGAAGCAAATTTATGGTCGTGAAGCTACTCCCGCCGAGCGGGCTAAAATCACTTTTATCGCCTCAATTTCTAAGAGTCTTACTGTCATCGATGAAAACGATCTCTACTACGCTGGGGTCGGCATTGCCGAATACGGCGATCTCAAAACCATTCATAGCCGCGTTGACGATATTGTCGATGTAATTAAGAAGCACAAAGAGCCCATGACAATTGAGCAACTCGATGCAGTACTTGATTACGAACACCCCGACCATATCCGAGCGCTAGCATCAATCTCCAAATTGCTGGCTAGCCTGAATGGTCTTTGGGGTCTCGCGAAGTGGCCTACGGTCAACCCCCGAAATATTCGTGACAAAATCTTCGTTGTACTCGAAGCCAAGAAGGAACCAATGCATTTCGCAGAAATTGCCGACGCTATTTCTAAATCCGAATTTCGCCGCAAGAATGTAACTATCCAGGCCATTCATAACGAGCTAATCAAGGACCCCCGCTTCGTTCTTATCGGTCGCGGAATTTACGCTCTCAGCGCTTGGGGCTACACCAAGGGTACAGTTTCTGATATCATTACCAAAATCCTCAAAGAAGCCGGCACTCCACTTACGCGTGAAGAAATCGTTAAGCGCGTCCTCCACGCTCGCAAAGTTAAAGAGACCACAGTTCTACTTAATCTTCAGAACAAACAACTCTTCTCCAAAGTTGATAAAGATTCTTATACTCTTGCTCCGGAAGAGTAGGGGAATAAGGGTGGCCCTATGTTAACACAAATCATTCAATTCATCATCATGCCAATTGTCTGGATTCCAGTTGTTCTACTACTTCTATTTTTGGGCTACCGTAATTACAAAAAACTTAATCACCTCAAAGTCCTCAATGTCGACTCGGTGCTTTTGATGCTAGAAATTCCTCGCACGAATGACAAAAAGGAGTTGGCGGCTGAACAGCTTTTTGCCAGCTTACATGGTATCTTACGCGACAAAGCTGAACTCAAAAATTCCAACGGCATACAAGAGCATCTCAGTTTTGAAATCGTTTCTACCGGCGGACAAATTCGTTTCTATGTCTGGGTACCCAAAATTCTCCAGAATTTCGTGGAAGGACAAATCTACGCCCAATACCCGACAGTACAAATCTATCGCATTTCCGAAGATTACGCCGACAACCGTGATAAGTACCCCGTCACTTATTCTGCCGAGCTAACATTAATCGAAAACGAAGCTCTGCCGATTAAAACTTTCGAAAACTTTGAGGTCGACCCTCTAGCCGGTATCACCGGCACCCTCGCCAAGCTCAACCCAGACAATTCCGAAGAGCTTTGGATCCAAATTCTCACTCGCCCAGTCAGCGACGACTGGCGTAAGCGCACTACTGACAAATGGATCAACAAAGTCAAATCTGGGCGTAAGCTCTTCTTTGGCAATAATAACGGCATCGACTGGACTTGGATTGTTGAACTTCTAGGAGCCTTCTTCCGTCCACCTACCGGTGGCACTAATGGCGACAAGGCTCCCGAGCTCTCAGAGCGTGATAAAACCCGTATCGCCAAAGCCGAAGAGAAAGCCACCAAGCTCGGCTACGAGGTCAAAATTCGTCTGGCTTATCTTGGGCACGATCAAACTAATGCCAAGCTTAATATGCAAGCCTTGGTCGGTACTTTTAAGCAGTTCAACTCAACCAACCTCAACGGTTTCCGCCTTGCTGGAGGCAGTTTCAAGCTTGAAGACCTCGACGCCTATCGTATGCGCCAATTCAATGAACGTGGCTTCATCCTCAACGTCTCCGAGCTGGCTTCCGTCTACCACCTCCCCCACACCTCAGTCGAGACTCCTAATATCGTCTGGGCCTCATCTAAGACCGCCGAACCACCGGCCAAGCTACCCTTAATTACTGGCGACCCTGCCAATGACGAAAACATCTCCGCCTTTGGTCTAACTAACTTCCGTGGGATTAACCACCAATTCGGCATCTTACGACGCGATCGCTCTCGTCACGTTTACATCATTGGCCAAACTGGTGCTGGTAAATCTGGGTTACTTGAGCTTTTTGCACTCTCTGACGTTTTTTATAATCAAGGTTACTGTATTATCGACCCCCATGGTGATTTCGCCATTAATAACCTTCGCTTCGTTCCCGAAAGCCGCATCAATGACGTTGTCTATTTCAACCCTGCCGACACGGCTTATCCGGTAGCTTTCAACCCACTTGAGCTTGACGATCCAGCCCGCAAACCCAACGTTTGTTCTGAAGTTATCGGCGTACTTAAGCGTATGTTTGGTGATTCTTGGGGTCCTCGTCTTGAGCATATCTTGCGCTACACTCTATTAGCTCTACTTGACCGCCCCGAGACGACCCTGCTCGACATTTCGCGTATTCTAACAGATAAAGACTTCCGCAAAGAAACCCTCGATTACTGTAAAGACGTCACCGTTCTCCAGTTCTGGAAACACGAGTTCGGCCAATGGAACGACAAACAGGTCAACGAAAGCATTGCCCCAGTCCTTAATAAGGTCGGAGCTTTCACGGCCAACCCAATCATCCGCAATATCATCGGTCAGCCCAAATCCAGCTTCAACGTTCGCAAGATTATGGACGAAGGGAAGATCCTAGTCGTTAACCTCTCAAAAGGCCTCATTGGGGAAGATAACGCTGCTATCCTTGGCGCTTTCCTCGTCACCAAGGTCCAGCTGGCCGCCATGAGCCGCTCAGATATCCCTGATGTTGCTGATCGCCGACCATTCTACCTCTACGTCGACGAGTTTCAAAACTTTGCCACAGATTCTTTCGCCGTTATCCTCTCTGAGGCTCGCAAATATGGTCTTAATCTCACCGTTGCCAACCAATATATCTCCCAGATGACCGAATCGGTCCGCGATGCCGTCTTCGGTAACGTTGGTACTACCATTTCTTTCCGCGTCTCAGCCGATGACGCCCCAATACTCGCCAAGCAATTTGAGCCCACCTTCGATGAAAGCGACCTCATCCAGATGAATAACCGCAACTTCGTTATCTCAATGATTATCAATGGCGAAAAAGTTCCGGCTTTCTCTGCCACCACGTTAGCACTTCCAACTACGCCACAAGATAATTTTGACAAGATTGTCGAATCTAGCCGTCGAGGTTATGCCCGTAACCGCGAAGACGTAGAGAACGAAATTCGTGCCACCATCGAGCAATCCGAAAAATACAAGCAAGAATTATCCGATAGTGGGCGTGCTGCCGGTAGTCAATCGCAGGCCACACCAAGAGGGAACTACCACAATTCTAATACCGATGGTCCCGCAGATACCGTACAAAAACCGAACTTTAAGTTCGTTCCTAGCCCCCAGAACGATTTCCGCAAGCTAAAGATGTCGCCTAACGCCGCCGAAGGTAAGGAACGTCCTGGCCTCAAAGATCTCGGGCAACTCATCCAGCAAAACGTAAATCACGACTCTACTGATACTAGTAGCCAGAATTCCGCCCAACCAGAGGGAATTTACACTCCTGAGCCCGCTAAAGATGCCGCTCAAGCTTCACAGAAGCCCCAGAAACGCCCTTTTAATAAGAACCGCAAACATACCAAGCAAAAGCCTTATAATGGTCAAAATGGGCCTTCTGACGCCCCACAAGCGTAATCCTACGATAATTTACTTCTGTTTTGCTTCTCTTCCACCCCTGTTCCGAAATTCTATCATTCCCCTGTAATTCTCGGAATTTCCTCAAGAATAAGCAGTAAGCGTACTGATGCCTCAATATATATAAGCCAGCACCAATCATTATCCTCACCACACCCCGTCAGAATTAAACCGGGGGAATTACGCCAAGGAAAATCTCCACACAGCGTAAAACCGCTCGCTCGCACACAGAATATAAGAAAAAAGACGCATGAATACTCGTCTTTTGGATATAAATCTAATGTCGTACAATATGTATTTTGCGTCAATTACCCCTAAAAACCCTCTTAAATAAACCCTTGTCAACGCTACGCTTGGCCGCCCAGCCGCCCGCCGCCATCCGGATTTTTATTTTCAATCTTTCCCTCCCTTTTCGCTAAAATTCATTTAAACCTCAACTCCGCAACACCTCGTAAACCCACCACCTTTCACCAACTTTGCCTCATTCCCCAAACTCGAACAAAACCCGAACAGAGCGGAGAATTACCACCTATGAAATTTGCCCCAGATATACAAATATCTGGGGCTTTCCTATAGCTTAAAAGCTATCATTTACAGGGGAAATCAGTATCATTTAGGACTCGTTATTCCCCCTTCGGAAAAGTCTAACCCATAGCCTATTACCAGGTAGAAATGACCTTCACTCTGTTCCACCTCTGCACCTGACATCTGATAGCACACGACCTCGCAACCACTCGCTAAGTCATAATGCGGATTCATCAGATAGCGGAGCCCGATTAATTCTGGTGGCGATTGACTATCGTCAGTACTTTTCCAGATCGCCAAAGGCGTCACCGGCACTATATCGCTGAGCGCAAAACCGTGATTCCCTGCAACTTCCTGGGGAATGGCGATTTCTGCAATTGCTGTACCGCAATTGTCGGGATAGCCCTCCAAAATTACTCGCATACTGTAATTCCTCCCCGTCTCAGAACCAGGGTGAGAATATTGCTCAATGCTTAAACCCTGTTCTGCCGCTTCCCTGTAAGCCCATTCCGGCAAATTTACCTCCGCTACCAGGAAAGCTGCCTGTTGCCCCCATTCCTCGATGCTGAGTTCCTCTTCCGGAAAACTCAGTTCTTCAGGCAGGAAATAATCTTCCCGCAAGCAATCCACCAAGGCTACATTGGTAACATCGGCATCATCTCCCAAAGTGTCACCCTGAGAAAAGCCCAGAAACTCGAGCGTTACCGGATTATTCGCATGTTCGCTAAGTTCCGCTTGCCGCTCATCCGCCACGGTCGCGCGTATGCGACAACGCAAAAGATATTGCGCTGTCGTCCACCCCGAAGCTTTAATTGGGCAAATTATACAGGACACGTCCTCATTTGGTGATGCGGTGCACTCCCAAGTTGCATCCGTGCTCAACTGATAATCGGCAGTTTCGTTCCCACTCCAGATGCGGCCTAGCTCCAATGTATCCATGGTATACTCCAGCACCATATCGTAGGCCAACGCACTAAGCTGGAAGAAGTCCTCAGTCAGCACACTTCCCGTTTCCGTACAAACCTGCGCCGTCAAAGCCTGATCAGTTCCCCGCTTCAGCAATAAGTTGGGGAATTCCAGCCTAACTTCAAAAGCCTCTTCCCCATCGGCGCTTTCCGCCAGCGTAAGCATGATCTGTGCCGTGATTTCGTACTCCTTACCAGGCTCCAGTAGAGCCGTCACGATGCCATCGGTAGCACCATCGGAATCGTCAACTTCTCTAATGCCCAACAGATTAATGTCGGCCTGAGCTACATCCTGCAATGACAGATCTGCTGCCGTTATTGCCATAGGGTTTGCCGAGACTGTTTCTGTCCCGTCGCTTGTGGCTTCACTTGCCGACCAAGGTTGTAGCTCGTGCTCAGGATTAATCTTAATCCCCGAAACCGTTTCTACTTCCCCACAGCCCGTGAGCAGGCCCATGACTATTGTCATGAGTAATCCTAAATACCGTTTTGAATACCATTTCTTCAACTTAGTTCCCTCCCAACTTGGTCCATAATTGGTATTTCCTGTTTTATCAAAAATACTGGGGCCTGACAAACGACCCCCTTACTTTCATATTATCACAGATTCACAAAAATGTCAAGTGCAGTATCAGTTTTCTATTATTTATAATAGGCCTTCCCTGCCACCCGTACATCTACGTAGGCTGGATGCAAATCATGGTCCTTGAGGTATCGATTCATCCGTTCAATATCTTCTGCCGTCACCCCGGCACCACGACTAATGTCAACCTTAAAATATGCCTCTTGCCCCTCAATATCAATGTAGAGCGCCCGACTCGAACCTGTCGGTAAGGTTACACGCATTAGCTTCAGGCCGCGACTCTGTAAATTTTGTTCGAGCTGCCCCACGTAAGTTTGCACTCGTCGCGAAATCTCACCACGATTATCTTCATCAATAATCGGAGCTTTAACCTGATAAGTCGAAATTGGCTCAGCGTCAATGACCGGCACCTGCACCCATTCCTTAAACCCTAAATATCCTGCCAAAACCAGAACTGCCAACATCAACGCCACTACTAAAATTGAAGTAGTGCGACGGCGATGCGCCTTGCGTCGAGCCAGCATACGCGTAGACTCCGACTCGGCCTGCTCACGCTCAGCAACAATCGTCTGCCCGAGATGCATCCGCTGCAACTTGCTTTTTGATCTACGCGCCATTCCTTGTGCCCACTTCCATTACGATTTTTGCAAGGCGCATCGCCGCATCGGGCATCGCCTCAGCGTGTAATTTCTCCGCCAAAGTTTCACGCTCCCTCGGCGCGCGGACCAGGTGGCGAATCTCATCTAAGAGCAGATTCGGATTCTGCTGCATCTTTTCATCTGGTACCATCGCCACCGCTCCGCGCGCCTGCAGTCGCTCCGCATTCTTCAACTGATGCCCGCCGGGCAGGCGCTCAAACGGTACTAGCACTACCGCTTTGCGCAAAGCCGCCAGCTCCGCAATCGTCGTCGCGCCTGCCCGGCTCACCACCACATCGGCCGCCCCCATCAGCTCATGCATTGCCGAATTAAATTCCCACATCCGGAAATTCGACTGCAACTTCGCCTTATCCCATTCTTCGTATTTCTTCAGCGTCACGACATCTTCATAATGTTTGCGCCCCGCCACTAAACCTACACTCACGAACTTTAGAAGCTCTGGCAAAATCACTTCCATCGCCCGGTCAATATTCAACGAGCCTTGGCTTCCACCCGTCACCACCACCAATGGCTTCTCTGGGTCAAAGCCAAAAGTCTTCTTCAACGATTTCTGCTGTGCCGGTGTGACCTCCTTAAACTCTGGCGCCACCGGAATCCCCACCGGAATAAAGTCCTTTACCCCCTTCAGCTCGTCCCAGCCTGTCGTCACCACTGTAGCATGCTTCATCAGTAAGCGATTCGCCAAGCCTGGCACCGCATCCGATTCGTGTACAATATAGGGAATTCGAAACAGGCGTGCCACCATTCCCACGGGCAAGCCAACAAAACCACCTTTTAGAAAAATCACATTTGGCCGCTTCCCTGGCAGAAACAGCCGCCCAAAACTCTGTATCATCCCCGCCATAAATCCTAAGAATCCGGTGATATTCCCCCAGACGAGATCTTTTAATGTCGTGCCAAAGTTTATAAAGTAGTCTTTCCAACCCCACCCTGCATAACGGTGAAACTTCCCCGCTGCCAACTTGCGTACCCGAATATATGGCTGTTTGCGGGTTGGCTCTTTCACTTCCGACCCCCAGCTCACACCAATTTCCGTTGTAATCTTCACAACGTTACGATAATACTTCCGATCCGTCCAAAACTCCACTCGCGTCCGCGGATTCATAGTCAATAGCTCCCGAATTACCGCCACCGCTGGAGTAATATGCCCTCCCGAGCCACCGCCGACTACTAACACTCTCATAATTCACTTCTCCTTTGCACCCCCTGCCGATGTGTGCCGTTAGACACCTGCTTTGCATTCTCTGACCTTGGTTCTCTACTAGTATAGCACGAAAGCTGCAAAGCTAAACCAAGCGCTACCGACATAAACATCATACTTGTACCACCATAACTTAATAGCGGCAACGTAATACCAGTTAATGGCATCAGCCCTGTCATCGCGGCAATGTTCACTACCACGTGCGCCGCAATCCAAGCAAAAATTCCCACCACGACCAAGGCTTGCTCATCATCATGAAGATAATTTGCCGTGCGCAGCAACCTAAGCAGCAAAGTCGTAAAACCCGCCACTACCGCCAGCAATCCCACAAAGCCAAAAGTCTCGCCCATCACTGCAAAGACTGAATCGTTAATTGATTCCGGCAAATAACCCGTTGCCTGCACGCTATTCCCCAGCCCCACGCCCATCAAGCCACCGCTGCCAATTGCTATCATAGCGTTTTCAATATGGTACGAATCACTTGACTCTGCACTGTTAAACGTCTGCAACCGCTCTAAGCGATGTGGCGAAGTCACAATTGCTAGCACCCCGCACACCAGGATCACTCCGAGCACCATTGCAAAATAACGCAATCGCACTCCACTCATGAAAAGCATGGCCAGAATAATTGCCATTAACGTTACGCCGGTGCCCAGATCGCGCTGTATTACTACTACAAAGAGCAGCGCCAACCCGCAAACTATTGCAAAGGGTAACCAAAAGTCAGACCAACTCTCTAACTTCCCTGCTTTTTTGCGCTCAGCAATTAAGCCCGCTAGGTACAAAATCAGTCCTAACTTCAAAATCTCCGCTGGCTGAAAACTCAGCAAGCTCCCCAAATTAAACCAGCGACAAGCCCCGAGCTCACACCTCGCTAACGAACTACCAAAAAACGCCATTGCCGCCAGCAATGCGCACATCAAAAAGCCCACTAATAATATAGCCTTGCCAAATCGCCGAATAATCCGGTATGGCACCTTAAAGGCTAGAATCATCGCAAAAATCGACACAATCACACACGCCACCTGATGGATGAAAAACGAGTTCTCACTAATATTGCTCCCATAAGCCACATTCACCACGTTGGCTCGCATCGGGCCAATGGCGTAAATCACAATCATCCCAGCCGCCAGCAAAACCAGCGTCAATGCCCCGATAATTCGATCACTTTTATGTTTACGCACTTCCTATATAATCCCACCTTGCACTGCCAAGAAAACCCCGAGCAGCGCGAATACTCCCGCAATTACCCAGAACCGCATCACAATTTTGGCCTCGCCCCACCCCTTTGCCTCAAGATGATGATGAATTGGTGCAGAAATAAAGAGTTTTTTGTGGAAGACTTTTTTCCAGAAAATCTGAATCAGGCTTGACCCTGCCTCTACCACAAAAATAATACCGATAATTGGCAACAAGAAAAACGCATCCGTCATCATCGCCACCACGCCTAGACCAGCGCCAATTGCAAACGAACCCACGTCTCCCATCATAAA
>X19_European_Ground_Squirrel__coassemble_44_pt1 | contig 13996 bp, 11 predicted proteins | sample X19_European_Ground_Squirrel__metabat2_high_PE_007 | metagenome-assembled genome bin X19_European_Ground_Squirrel | reverse complement strand
CCGCCATACAACACGTAAATCAGCTGTGTGCGGATATCGCTCAGCTCTTGACTCAGCTTCGTCCATTCTGCGTCTGGCTCTAGTGCCAAAATAATAAACTTGAGTGGAGCATTAGTCGAGCCACAAATCTCTTGCGAATCACCATAGGCCAGCTCACCTGGGATACTAATTTGGCGCACGCCCCCTAACTTCATGCCGACCACACCTTGCTGCCAACCTTCGATAAAGTTACTGGTGAATGGCGCCAGGGGGGCATTCAGGCTGGTTGGTTCTTCTGAATTATCAAACGATGAGTCAAAGATACTGCCATCGGCACACCAACCAATATAATAGGGCATATAATTCGTATCGCCATCTTCAAGCGTGCGGCCCGTACCGACTTTCAAGTCCTTGACTTCGATACCAGCAGCATTGGCTTTAGCAGAATTGTAAGCCTTCACTTGCGCCTTATAACCAACAAAGTCTTTGAAATATTTCTCGGACAATGCCTTAACCACTACATCCAGCTCGGCGCTTTTAGCATCAAAATCGTTCCCCAGCTGTTCGACCAACTCTTCCTGCTTGCTCGTACTGCTATTATTGCCATTATTTAAGACCACAAACAAGTAAGTCAAAATTGTACCGCCGAGTAGCAAAATCGCAATCACAATAATCACAATCCGCTGGCCAAGACTGGTCTTGAGAGCCTTTTCGTCCATTTTCCTCCTTACACTACTGTAGCGCCAAGTGAGGCTACTACCTGAGCAATTTTATCCATTATAGCAGCTATCTCGGTGGCATTCAAGGTCTTGCTCGGGTCTGAAAACTTGAGATGGAAAGATAGATTCTTGGTCGTGGACTCTGCCTTAGCTTGGTAAACTGAAACTGGAATAATGTTGAAGTAAAGATTCTGACCGTCAAAATAATCATGCAAGGCTTGAGCAATCCGACCAAACGGAGTGTCGCTAGCAACTTTCAAGGTCAAATCACGCTCTACGGCTGGGAATTTGGACAGCTCGATTTTTACATTCTGCGTACGCGGGGCTGTTGCAAGTTTTTCAAGATTTAGCTCAAGTGCCGACACGACCCCCTCGAGCTTAAATTTCTCCAGTACCGTCTGGCGCACTTCACCGAAAGTTCCGATGTTTTGACCAGCAAGGAGAATCTCAGCGGAACGCTTGGGTTCGAGGTAAGGGTGGTGCTCCGCGGTTTCATTTGAGAGCGCCATATATTCAAATGGCAACTTCAGTTCGCGGAAAAGCTCAAGAATCTCCGCTTTGAGCCGGTAAAAATCACTCAGCGCGACAATGCCGAGGTGAGTCTTAGTCACCGGTGTACCCTCATCGGTAAGGCCGGCACCCTTGCGCGAAACTTGGTTCATCTCATAAAGCGTAAAATCTTTGTGTCCGGTCTTGAGATTGTCACGTACCTTGTCAAGCAGGCTTGGCACGATTTCGGAGCGGAAGCATTGCAGATCCGGCGAAATTGAGTTAACAATCTGATAGCAATCATCTGGGTCCTTGCCTACTTTAGTGAGTAAGTCACGGTGCACGAAAGAATAAGTTAGAAGTTCATGCATACCGAGATGCCCCGAAAGAATCTCCCGCAGCTCGTGCTTAAGTCGCAAGAGCGGGTCAATTTCAGGCTCTAAGAACGGACGCGTTGGCAGGCTCAACGGAATATTGTCATAGCCGAGCAAGCGACCGGCCTCTTCAATCACGTCTTCGGGTAGATGAATATCGGTCCGCCAGCCCGGAACGGTGACTTGTAGCTGGTCGCCGTCACCCCGCACGACAAAGCCAACATTTTCAAGCGTAGAAACGATTAGCTTGCGCTCGTAGGTGGTACCGAGAAGCTGATTGAGCTGAGACGTTGTAAGCTCAACAACGATATTCACTGGCCGTTCTGGTCGCTCATCGACCGCTGCTAGCGGGGTGACGGCGAGTTGGCGCACGGCTTCAGCTAATACAGCCAAAGTCATTGCCGCTGGCTGCCCTTTAGTGAATCGAGTAATTGCTTCGGAGAAAATGCCGTGCGCCATCTGCGTCTTGCGCAAATGATAAAGCGAGAAAGTGGCGCTCTCAAGTACAACTCGCTTGGTACTGGCATCAATTTCGGTATTTTTCCCGCCCATCGCGCCAGCAAGTGCCACTGGAACGTTGTTAGATGTAATCAGAATATCGTCTGGCGTACATTGAATTACTTTACCATCAAGTAATTGCAACTCTTCCTCATCTTCAGCAATGCGCACAACAATCCGAGGATTCTTGCTTCTACCAACTGCAACTAATTTATCGTAATCGAAAGCGTGCAAAGGCTGGCCGGTTTGCAGCATGAGGAGATTCGTCAAATCAACCATGGGGTCAATCGCCCGCATACCCGCTTTAGCCAGAAAAATCGCGTCCTCGTCTAAGTATTTACTAGGCTCGTGCTGAGGCAAGTCAAAGACGGCACAGCTATAACGCGGGCAAAGCTCTGCATCGGTAATTTTCACGCTAAGATCTACATCCTGAGAGCTAGCTAATTTGACTTGCTTGAGGTTAGCAAAAACTTCCGGTTCAGTAAATTCCAGCCCGAGAATCCCTGCGACCTCACGCGCGAAACCAATTAAGCCGAAACAATCGGGGCGATGTGTGAGTGACTTATTCTCAACGTCAATAATCTTGTCATCGAGGTCGAAAACTTCACGGAGCAAATCGCCTGGCTTGGCGTCACGGGGGTCAATTTCAGCAATGGTCTTATGTTCGGTAGAAAATCCAAGCTCATCGGCACCAGCCAACATTCCGTTTGATTCGTAACCTTGCATCTTGCGAGCACCGATTTTGAAATTCTCCTCGCCATAAGTGCTAGGAACGATGGCACCAGGCGCAATCCAAACCGCCAGCATACCCGCATGGACATTGGGAGCGCCACAGACGACTTGAACCAGGCCATTCTCAAGGCGCTTAGTATCACTTGCAACACCAGCATCATCGATTTCACACAGATTAAGATGTGTGCCTTCAATATGTTCACATTTAACTACTTTGACGACAAAGACGCGCTCAAACGCTGGTCCAAGTTCAATAACTTCTTCAATCTCGACTAAGCGTGAACCAATCAAGGTCAGAAGTTCCTGATCGGAGATAGTCTCTGGAACTCCAGCGTATTTTTTGATTGTATTGAGTGAAATTCTCATTAAAATTCCTCCAAGAAGTCTAGTTTGCCTGATTCAAAGTAGCGGATATCATTAATGCCATACTTGAGAATTGCCAGACGGTCAATGCCACCACCCCAAGCGAAGCCGTGATATTGCTCTGGATCAATCCCTGCCATTTTAAGAACGTTGGGATGAATCATACCACAGCCCAGCATCTCCAGCCAATCACCACCCTTGCCACCTAAGCTGGCAGGTTTCTCGATTAGGAGCTCCGCCGATGGCTCAGTAAAGGGGAAATATCCGGGCTGAGTCTTAATCTTGAGCTCTTGCCCATAGTAGGCTTCAAAGAAATGTTTCAAGACGCCAAACATTTGCCCCATGGTAGCATCTTTCGAGACAAACACACCTTCGCATTGATAAAATGTGTGTTCATGGGTAGCGTCGACATCTTCATTGCGGAAGACACGCCCAGGAATCACAACCGCGATTTGACCGCCAGCTTCGAGCTTGGATTTATACTTTTTAAGTGCACGGTGCTGCATGGTCGAGGTGTGCGCTGGAGGGATAAATCCTTCTGCTGTACGAAAAGTATCGTAGCCGTCCCGCGCGGGATGTCCTACTGGGAAGTTCAAACTATCAAACATATGAAATTCGTCATCTAACTGACGTGATTCCATAACATCAAAGCCCATATCGGAATAGACTTGTACTACTCGATCCAGCTCGACCATAAGTGGATGTTTAGTTCCACGGTGAATAACTGGTATGGGTTGGTTTGGAGCAGTGGGGGCAGAAATATCTAACGGTTCCACGGCAAGGCTCTTCACCTCAGACTCGGCCCGTGCCAGCGCTGCGAGAAGCTGCTGCTTCTTTTGATTCATTTCACGACCAAATTTGCCCCGTTCTTCGGGTGGTAAGGTTTTGATTTTGGCATACTCAGCGTTGAGCTGCTTGAGCTCAGCTCGCAATTTCTCTATATCAGACATACATATATTGTATCACATCAGTGACGTTGCACTAGATGAAGATGATACAAAATAACGAAATCACCGCTAGAATAATTAACACTACCCAAACCCAGGTAAATTTACCGGTTTGTTTCGTTCCCTCAATATAGGCTGAATCTTCAGCGAAGTCTGGATCGCGCCGCTTCTCCATGCTCTGGGCACGGGAACGCAAGTCGGCCGATATACGACGATTAAGCTCGGTGTCCCGTTCTAAGTCATTCGATGTCATAATTCCCATAGCAATCCTCTTGTCTCTTATGTTTAACTTTATGCTTACAATTGTATCATAAGTGTGCTATAATCAGGAAAATATCATTTAAGGAGGTAATAAATGGCAAATCCTAAGCCAAAGAAGACCGTAAAGAAGTCTTCCGTTAAACCTGAAGTCGCTAAGCAAGCCGCCGCGCCAGCAATCCAGACCGCTAGTGCAGAGCCTGTAATGAAGGGCTTCTTTGCGCGCAAGTGCGACAAGAATGAAAATGTTTTGACAATCTTCAAATCACCACGCATCTGGGGTGCCTTGATTGGTGAAGCAATCGGTACGATGCTGATTGTCATGTTCCTACTCACTCTAGGGCTGATGCAGCCACTTTACCTAATTTTCGCCGTAGTGGCAGTTTATGTAGTTATTGCTCATATTTCTGGGGCAAATCTTAACCCTATCATTACTGTCGGTATGATGGCTACTCGCCGGATGTCGGCGATCCGGGGTGTGCTCTACATCCTAGCGCAGGTTTTCGGTGCTTGGATTGGCCTCATCATCGTTAACGCTTTCCGTCTTGGTAGTGGCTCCGTCAGCGAGCTCCCGGCTATGACTGAAGTGACTGGTGAGACTTTCTGGTCCGTAGCTTTGATTGAGCTGCTCGGCGCCGTAATCTTGGCATTCTGCTTTGCGCGTGCTCTACGCTTCACTCGCAAGAGCCCACTTACCTTTGGCTTTGTAGTCGCTGGTGCAATGACTTTGATTGTAGTGATTGCAACTATCATTGCTCAAGGTTTCTTTGGCCTATCTGACAGCTTTATCTTTAACCCAGCCGCTGCTTTGATGTACCAAATTCTACCAACTACAGCCGATGGTTTTGGAGAATTAGCTGGCCTAGCCGGTCTTGCTCTCGCTGCTTACATTGTCTTCCCAATGGTTGGTGGCGTAATCGGCTTCTACATTGCCGATATTACTGGCCGTCTGGCTGGTGCAGGTTACATCTGCGATGATTACACTTGCGAATGTGATAAATAATCAATCGTAGTGAAATGGCGCCTCTATGAGGCGCCATTTTTTGTGCTATAATGAGTTTATGTCTAAAAAGTTTTCTATGCCCAGCTACCTACGGGTTTTGTTGACGATTATTTTTATGATTCCAATGTCGGTGCTCTTTACTTGGTATCTGGAATACCGTTGGCGTGGAGCGGACGTCGATGCCGCTTGGAATTTTATGACAGGTTCACCATTACTGTTTAGCTATAATTGCATTCTGATGTTTCTCCTAATGGGCATTATCATAGCGCTTTGCTGGCGAACTTTTTTTGGAACTGGTTTAACTTTTGCCCTGATTAGTATTATTACATACATCAGTATGGAAAAATATAAGGCTCGCCAAGCGCCGCTCTTGCCTGAGGATTTTCAGATGGCGGGAAATGTGGGCGAAGTGGCCGGATTTGTTGACGCGTGGGGAATTGTGCGATTAGTTGCCGGCGTAGTTTTAATCCTGATCGGTTCGGGTATTTTGGAGCATTATGTACGTAAACTCTTTGGGCGCGATACTAGTGGTATGCCACTCTGGCAGCGTTGGGCGCTGATTCCCCGAGTGACTTTTGCGCTATTAGCGACGGTAGCGCTGTTACTTACGACTGATTTTGCGGTTCATCATCAGCAACATGGCGACCAAGATGTTGATTGGCTAGAGACATCATTCATTAGCTGGGGGCAAGCGGAAAACTACCGGGAGAATGGCTTTCTAATTGGCTTCTTTTATAACTTAGGACGTCTAGAAATGGCTGAGCCAGAAGGGTATAGCGCCGAAAGCATCGCTAGTATTAAAGCCACCTACGAGGCGATTAAGGCTGCCGATACCGACCGCGCCAAGATTGACGACACGGTTGATAATATTATCATCATTCTGGATGAGACATTTTACGACCCAGAACTATTAACTAAACTTTACCCCCATACTGGTGGCGACCCGCTACCGAATTTACGCAAGGTGTTTGCAAAATATCCTAGTGGCTATATGTACTCACCCGAGTATGGTGGCGGGACGGCTAATATCGAATTTGAGGTCTTTACTGGGCTCTCAAACTTTTGGGCCAATAGTACACAATATATTAATACTGTTTCTAAGCTTGGCAGCTTAGAAAGTGCGGCCAAATGGTCGCTGGATAGCGGCTATAATACAACGGCAATTCATGCTTTTGATGGTAGCGTTTATAAGCGCGACATCGTTTATCCCAAAATGGGGTTTGAGGAATTTATCGACATCGATAAGATGAAATATCACGAATACGAAAATGGAATTGGTAAAATGAGTGATAGTGCCGTCTATAAAGAGATCCTTGATATTATCAAAAATGATGATGGTAAGCACATGATTGGTGTGGCTACCATGCAGAACCACACAGCTTATGATAGCGCACACTATCCACAACTAGATTATGAGGTTACCGGCTATTTTGCTCCTAACGAGCAGCTTTCTCATAGCTACCAAAGCTTACATTATGCCGACAAGTACTTGGGAGAATTCCTAAAAGAACTGGATAAGCTGGATGAAAAGACTGTAGTACTCTGGTTTGGCGATCACACTTCAGGCGTAATTAACGCTTATATCACTTCCAACAAAAAGAATGAGCGCGATCTCGCTCATCTAACACCGTACTTTGTTTATGCCAACTTTGACCTCAAGAATAACTTACATACCGAGAGCGAAATCAAGAAGCAAAACAAAGAAGCCAAGCTCAATATCACCACACATGGCGTTGATCTGCCGACCACGACACCAAATTGCTTGTTGAACACGATGTACAACTTGCTTGAAGTCGAAAAACCTGCCATGATGTATCTCCTAGACGAAGTTTGTGAAACTGCGCCAATCTTGGCCCGGGCTTACCTAGAGGATGACACACCTGATGATTCGGATATTATTAAAGCCTATGAACTCTTGAACTACGACTTATTAAGCGGCAAGCGCTACTGGGCAACGAATTAGGCCTTTGGAAAAAGTGGCGTAGTTGGTGGGGCAATGATTTCTGTGGTGGAAAAGATTTCGTAAATCTTGGTAGCTGTATCGGGTAGGAAGGGCTCAAGCATCGTTGTAACGTGCAGTAATTTATCGACTAATTCCCCCATGACGGCTTCGGTCTTTGCTTGATTCCCTAGCTTGGCTAGTTCCCAGGGCTTAGTCTGGTCAATAAGCTTATTGATTCCCTGGACTTCGCCCCAGACATAATTAAAGGCTTTAGAAAATTCAAACTTCTGCATTAGGTCACAATATACAGGTGCAAACTCTACTCGCACCTCATGGCCAGTAATTTGATTCTTTCGACAGAGAGCCGCTAGACGTTGAACTAGGTTGCCAAGATCATTGGCTAACTCATTATTGTAAGCATCGTCAAACTTTTGCCAGGTGAAATCCGAATCGGCAAAAGTGTCGATATGGCGCGAAAAGTAATAGCGAAAAGCTTCTAGGCCATGACGCTCTACCACTTCTAAAGGATCGACCACATTGCCGACACTCTTGCTCATTTTTTGACCATCCGCTAGCACATGCCCGTGTGAGACAATTGTTTTTGGTAAAGGAAGTCCTAGACCAAGTAGGATCGCTGGCCAAGTAATAGTATGGAAACGCAGAATGTCTTTGCCTACAAATTGCGCCGTAGCTGGCCACCAAGCGCTAATATCTTGATCAGGGTAGCCCAAAATTGTAATATAGTTGCTCAGCGCGTCCATCCAAACATACATCACTTGAGAATCATCGCCCGGAACCGGTACACCCCAACTCAGTTGCTTCTTGGGACGGGAAATAGAGATGTCGGGAGTATCCTCAAGCAAGCGTAAAACCTCCTGCTTGCGAAACTCAGGTAAAATCTGCATTTCATTAGCCTCAATCTGGCGCTTAATCTCATCGCGAAAGTCCGCAATCCGTAAATAATAATTCTTTTCCGTCAAACGTTCGTATGGTTTCTGATGATCGGGACAGACTCCGCCAGTCTCGTCATATTCTTTTTGCGTCACAAAGCGTTCACAGCCCTCACAATACCAACCATCATAATCAGCAGCGTAGATATGTGCTTCTAAACGCTGCCAGATTTCTTGGCAACGTCGCATATGATCAGGGTCAGTAGTACGGATAGTGTCGGTGAAGCTAATGTTGAGCTTTTGAATAAAATCTTGGAACTTCTGGGAATTCTGGGAAGCATATTCTTCTACGGGCAAGCCGTTTTTGGCAGCAGTACTAAAGACTTTATTGCCATGTTCATCGGTGCCGACTTCGAAACGCACCTCATCGCCATTTTTACGGCAGAATCGAGCATAAGTGTCGGCCAATAAATAATCCATGGCGTGTCCAATATGCGGATTACCATTGACGTAGGGGATTGCGGTGCAAATATAAACTTTTGACATAGCTTAAACAATTATTCTGAACAGATATTTCTTTTCATATTATATCATAGAACTTCGCTATAGGAATAACTGTACACGGGCCAAAAGAATCTGGTGTGAGTTCGGCTATATTTTGCTGAAGCTTACTGTTCTTTCTTTCATTGATATTCTCCCGACTTCATAACCGTATTCTCGAGATTCTTTTTTATAAGTTAAAAATGAATGGTCTAGCTCAAAGCCGAGAATTTTCTTTATTTCCTCGTAGGATAACTTATAACTTTCTTGATTTTGCTCTCTTAAATAATTCCATAATGGTTCGTATTTACTCATTCCTAGCACCTCTTGAGCTTGTGGTTCTCTACATCTTATTATAACATTTATTTTGGCTATGGTCGGACGTAGTTCGTTCGCGTTAACAGCTTTTCTGGAGGAAGATATGTAGTACTAATATTTCGTAAAAACTATTCTAGACTAATTTCCTCATTAACTTTTTCATACATATTAATTCTATTTTCTATGTCAATTTCATTCACCAGCCAGCCATTTAAATGACAATTCTTAATAAATTCATCAATCCTATTGACGCCGTTTATTTCCTTTACAGTTACGACAACGCCAAACCGTATACCTATTCCATCTGCTGGATCTAATCGGTTACTCGTCTTGATTTCCATACCCCAGTTCTTTTTGCTATATGATTTTTTTGGCCTATGTTGACTTTTGGACGCTTCAGTAATATATTTTACATTATCCCACTTTCTAAACTTTTCTCTAGCACTCCCTTCAAGAATATAATGAGTGCTATCTCCCGTAGCGTCGTCCTGATTTTGTTTATCGTCATTGATCTCATTAAGCCCGCCCTCGTCTTTTATCCTACCGAAATGTAAATTTAATTCCGTATTTGTATAATCCACACCTTGTGTCCTATCGCATATAGGAAAATAGCACATAGTCGCTCTTGCCACATATGGATAGCAATCGTTTTTAATAGGAATGGGAAAATCATAACAATAAGTATTCCATTTTTCACTTACATCGGTGACAATAAATCTAATTTCGTCATCCTTCGTGTTAATGATATCTCGTATTTTGATTGGTACTATACCATGTCCGTATAAAGCAACCTCCTCCGGTGTTGGCTTAGCGTTCCACCCTCTGGCCGCATCAATAAGCATTGCTTTCGCGGCTTCTCGATTCAAACCTAATACATCAATCAGATAGGACATTTTGCGAGCAATCCATGGTGCAGCGTACGATGTTCCTGCTACCTTTGCGAGTCCTAGTGGCTCGCAGACTGATATATACTGCTCTTCACTTCCGCCATAATAACTGACGTCTGGTTTTGCGAAGAATGAGAGTGCCAAACCTCTTCTCGAGTACTTCGTAGATAAGCCACTTTTCGACACCGAGTTCACGACTAAACTATTTATTGAATCGGCTGGAGAACCTATTTTAATAACATCTTCACTAGGTTTATTTGTCCCAGCAATCACAAAAATGACATCATTCTCATATTGAATTTGATCTAGGGCAGCCGCTTCTGCGGAGATAAAATTGTCATTTATTTCTTGATTGCTACCAAGTGATATATTCCAAACTCTTATGTCACCATTATTTCTTACGATATCCCTGATGTGTCTAATCACAGAAAAAGAAGAGAATTGCCTGCCTGATGCAACACCAAAATGACGAACCCTGAACCTACCACAACCGTCATCAAGCCAAGGGTTTAATCTTGGACCATCCACGATAATCGATGAAACAGACGTACCGTGTCGGGTATCATCTGGCGTTTTAAGTATATTAGGATCAACCATTTCGTGATATTCGACCCAATCACTAAAATATACCCTATCGTCAAATAGAGTGTCTATAACACCTATAGTCGGCTCATTGTTTGGAGAAGGGATTGAAACCACATTGTGCTCCGTGCTCTGATCGAAATCACTTGGGGACAAACTTGCTAAATCCTCAGTAGCCATAGCAACTAAATAAGGTGCTTTTTCATAAAGAGTTTGTAGCTGGTTTTTGTTTAGCAATGTGGTTCTATCATCTATTGTCCTATTTGGCAAAACATTTATTCCTAAGTCTTGTAGTATTTGATTTGTATCTTTCCCCGTATCGTATAATGTCACAATACCTTCTTTAATCTTCGTCTCTGGGACTTCAATACTAAAATGGTCTATGTATGAAACGTCGGCTATAGCGCTTCTAAACTGAGTTTTACTGAATTTGTAATTAGCGTAATCAATTATATCAAAAGTGGACATATCATCAAAGGTAGTTTTCGTCATTTCACCAGAGTAGTATTCCGCTAGAACAGCACTCGTTTTCTCTAGTAAGTCTATACTCTTTTTTAGGTCTTCATCAGCCAAGTAGTATGTAATAATGTGCCTGTCTTTCGTTTTATTAAACTTTGCTCCCACTATAGCGGAGTTTGACGTAACTCCTTTAAATAAGCCTGAGATACGATTACTCTTAGCAACGATTTTATTATAATGGACACTAACCAAGATACCCTCAAATGGTCTTTTTTCTTTACCCCAAAAGGCATCAATCTCAGATAATTCTGACTCTAGTTTTTTGATATGGGCACTAACTACGTGCATGTGCCCATTCATGGTAACTCCGCCACCACCATTAGGCCTTGACTCTTGCACAAACCTTTTGCCTCTTAATTCAATAACTTTATTCACATCTAAAACCTTATCCCTTTAATTTTCTAGAAACGTTGCTTTTAGGTTCACCTTTGAGTTTTTCAATCTCTCTCACTGTAAAGCCTTGAGAATAAAGCTGGTTAATACCGACCTTTTCAATATCTTCAATTAAATAGCTATATAGTCGAGCCAAATAATCATTTTCACTTCTTTCGTCGCTAAATGCCAGTGATGCTCTTATAAGATTGCGCAAATCGCCTGGATAGGGCAGTTTATTACATGTAGCTAGGATTTTTCTAAAAAGTCTAGTATCTTTAGAAATTGTCTTAAAATTTCTAGCATATGACGAAAAATAATGTTCTGCAATGCCAATCAAATCCTCCTTGCTATAACGGTCAAAGTTAATAATAGCATCAAAACGCCTAGTCATAGCTTTATCAAAATTAGAAAACAAGTTCGTTGTGGCAATAATGACTATGTCGCTATTTAGAGAGGAGATACGATCTAGCTCTCTCAGTATGGTCGAAGTAACTCGACCCATTTCACGTATATCCTGAGAACTCACTCTATCAAGAGCAATCGCGTCTAGTTCATCAAATAGAATGACTATCTTGTTCATATATGGTAATGAGCTAATCTCATGAAATACCCCAGAAATATTTTTATTTGTCTGGCCAAGTTTGCTATCTATAAGATTATTGAAGTCGACATATAATAATGTTCTATCCAGTAATCTAGCCACATGTTTAACTGCCTCAGTTTTTCCTGTGCCAGGCAAGCCTTCGAAGAGAAATTTATTTATCCCAATATTATGGCTAACCGCATTAATAACGCCTTTTATATCTTTTGATATCGAAAGAGGTAGATTTAGTGGCTCAGCCACTTTCGTGTCAAGCTGTTTTAAATATTCACCTTCAAAATCACTACCTTGCGGAGTGTAAAGGTTAGCTTCTGCAACTAGCGACATAATATACTCAGCAATTTGAATATCACCCATACTGTCAAAGTATCGTGCTATGTCTATGGTTTCATTTCGAAAAGCATTTTCATTATGTTCGATGTGGTATTTGATTAAATTAATAACATTTTGTTTTTTCATAACGGCTCCATTAGCGTTATTGTAAATCATGTGGGGACAAAAATCAATATAAATGGGACAAAAAACTTATATTATCTAACAACTACTAATCCATCACCCTCAAATAATAAGTTAGGTCCTCACCACTCCAATTGTCTAATACCCAGATACAAACCTTTCTTCCACTCGGCCTTAGCTCACTGTAAGTATCTCGTATCGCTCCCCCCCCCCGAACAACTCTGCTGCACTAAAGTCTTTCCAAAAGGTAGTCTAGCATTCGTAGTCTAAACGCCTCATTTCTTATAACTCCGTATAAAGCTATCAACTGTACCATATTCCGCTTTAATACACCTTTTATAAGTACTATGGCCAAGTATAATATCTCGATATTCTCGGTTACTAATACCGCAAACCTTAATTGTTTTATCGGCTTCCATAATCATATTATATCTAACACCCCTACGTGCTTTCTCGTATTTGTATGAGAGTTAGACTTCTATCAAAAGCTACCTCCACAGTCTGACGATTAGGCTTTAACGCGCCTCGATGTTCCTAAGTAATTCTCTCACAATTTGGCATGCTTCATTATAAGCTGCAGCATCCCCCGTCTCATATCCGTTGCCCTTATCCCAAACATAATACTTGTAGTCACCGTTAGTAAAAATCAAGTCCATGTTTACTATCGATCCACTCCATGAGTTGCGAGGATTAACATCATTCCATCTAGCAACTTGAGCAAAGAAGAATGGGTAGTGGCGATAGCTTTCTTTGCCACCGAATAAGTCTGCATCGTAAGTTTTTCCATCCTTTGTAACGCCATCAATGACGAGCTCCCCATCCCATAAATCGTCTTGAACATGATATTCTACATTTGTCACGCCATTCGGGTAAGCAAAGCGCGCATTCCAGCCTTCCGGTTCAAGGTATTTTCGAGAAGAAATATCGTCAACATTAGAGCCTCCGTTGCTGCTTTCTATCGAGGTATGTTGCGTATCATCCGACATTTCAGAGCCTTGCATGCTATCCGATGTTTTTTGGTTTAGTTGCTCCTGGAGCGACCCTATTTCCGAGCTTAAGCTGGCAATTTTATTATCATCTTGCTGCCCATTAATAGCCTGGAAAATATTCAAGCCAATTCCCAAGACCGCCACGACCGCTGCAACGATGGTGGCTACTTTCCATTTCTTATTCTCCTGCGAGCTATTAGCTGGCAACGGAACCGTATCATTGTGATATTTCGTATCATTTGTATTATTCAAGTCTGTGTTATCCATGCTCGGCGGAGACTCCTAATTGGTTTATATGACTTTATTTTAGCATAAAACACTACCTTAATGTAAGTTCTACTCTCCATCAGCCAAAAAGCCACTCTCTACCAAGTAAATATTGACGAATTCCCGCAAGGGTCTGCTAAAGCTTTAACAAAAAATCACCCTTTTTACAGGGGCCAATTACATTAAAATCACATTTATTTCAGCTGTGGTCGGGGCGACCTGACTCGAACAGGCGACCTCAGCGTCCCAAACGCTGCGCGCTACCAAC
>X19_European_Ground_Squirrel__coassemble_43_pt1 | contig 14001 bp, 13 predicted proteins | sample X19_European_Ground_Squirrel__metabat2_high_PE_007 | metagenome-assembled genome bin X19_European_Ground_Squirrel | reverse complement strand
GGGCGTAGCTCAGGGGTTAGAGCAGGCGGCTCATAACCGCTTGGTCGTTGGTTCGAACCCAACCGCCCGCACCAAAATTGCTTAGAATATGAAGAAGAATTTAGCACTGGTAGGCGCTGCTGATTCAATTGGGGTTCCTTATACGAAGGACAATCTTAATCATCAGGGCTTCTTTGAACTAATTGAAAGAAGCCTATCGGAGAAATATAACGTTGTATCGATAAACTGCTTTCATATGTCTACCAACAACGACAATGCATACATCAATAAGTTAATTTCTGATAACATTTCTTTGTCAGAAATTAAGAAAACTCAAAACCAAATGCTCAAAAAATGTAAGTATTCTGGCATTTATCCTTATCTTGAGCTACCAAAGAGTTTTCTAAATCGTTATCAGATAGATGCGGGGGATGAAAAAATTATAGTTAAGGACTATATTAGGGATAATGAGACTGTGTTTATCTACTCAGCTCTTACGAATGACTTATTAAAGTCTAGAAATTTAAGTCTCTTTAAACTACTTAGACCAGGAAAACTACGGAAAGAGCTAAAAGAAATATCCCTGAATAATGTGCTGTGTGATTTGGAAGCGAACATTACCAAGCTAATAGCCCTTAACGCAAACACCAAGATCTATATCATTGGTCTGTTCGTACCCACCAAAATACCCTACATAAGAGCCAACCTTAGTGAGTTTATTACCGAGGTTAATAAACGCTTGGATGCAATGTCGAAGAAGTACAATAGTGTATTTCTAGTTGATAATAGTAACTTATCATCGGAAGATTTTAACAATATAGACTTTCATCCTAACAAGGCCGGGCACGAAAAAATATATTATAATTTTATCAGACAGTATGACGGGTTGAGTTAATGCCGCAACTTATGTCGGCAATACAGTTGGAGGAATATTAGGTTCATTGGTGGCTACCTTTGCCTTAGTTATTATTCCTCATAATAGTTTATTATTTTGTCCATAGTCCCATCATCTTTATTCTATCCCATTCTTTTTATACATTGACTTTGTAATGTCTCTCGGATGCCATCAAGTAAGCCATTTTGGCTTTTGTTGGATTTGAATGTATAATGTAGGTATCAGTTAATTGTTTGTGAGGATGTAGCCATATGATAATTACAAAAGAAATATTAGACCAAAAGGTTCCGAGTGACATTATGCCTACCAGATTAGACAGCGCATTAAATTTGTACACCAATGTTCATTTCAAAGATAAAACTGGCATCGTTGTTTACAATACTAGCCCTGACACCTGGAATTGTCTTTACTCTTTTTATGAATTGAACCACAAGTTTACTATTGACAACTATCATTTTGAAGCCGAGAGCCCTACTTACAGAGAATTGGTTGAAGAATATAAGTCAGTATATCAAAAAGTTTATGAACAAGAAAAGGGCTATACGAAAGATGTAAGAGTCAACACTCTAATCGATGAATTCAAACAGACTTTTGGCTTAGGTCATGTTAATGTTAGTGATGAGTTAGAACCGATATTCGAATTGAAATATTCCAAATCTAAGAACGTCTGGACGTTATACTACTTTGAGAACTACGTAGCGAACCAAGTCGATAGTATGAAAGCCTTGCTGGGACAAAGCCTGTACGAACAAAAAATATTGCCATTAGACTCCTCAATAAATGAAATAGACGGAGCTAATGTCGGAAGTAATGTCCAGTATCTTTTGTCAATTGAATCTAATGTAGAAAAACTAAATGCTAACTTAATCGAATGCGAGGAGTGAACCATGAAGCCAATTATTGGAATTGTCGCCAAGCCATCTGAATATGCAGATATGTGGCATTATATGGAAATCGTGGATGATATTCGCTACGTTCTGAACAAGAATGGCGCCTTAGTGGTAGGGCTACTTTCGCCGGAGAAGCGAGTGCAGTTCAAGACTGATGAAGAAGTCGATTCGCACCAACTAAGCGCAGATGAGCTGGCGGATTTGGAGGCTACCATTGCACGGCTAGATGGAGTGATTTTAGAAGGTGGGCTAGTGAGCAATCAGTACGAGGAAGAAATTGCCAAGATATGCATACGCAAGGATATCCCGCTGATGGGAATTTGCTCGGGGTTCAATAATTTAGTTCGAGCGCTGGGTGGAAAAGTTCATATCGATGCCAACCTCTTCCACAACCAATTTGGAGCTAAAATCGCCCATGAAGTCGAAATCGCTGAGGATTCAAAACTATTCAGGATTCTGGGGCAGGCAAAAGTTGCTGTGAACAGTATCCACACCTGCATCGCCAATGAAGATGAAGTACGGGACTGCCACGTGGTGGCGGAATGCCCGATGGACGGCACAGTGGAAGCGATTGAAGTTGAGGGGAAGAAATTTGTGATGGGGATCAAATGACATCCTGAATTGATGGAGTCGATGAACTCGATTTTTGCCGAGTTCGTGAAGGCGTGTAGCCAAAAGACGGCTTAGAACGCCTGAGGGCGGCTGCGGCGGCGCTTGCGCAAACGCAGGATGATCCAAAGGATCATCAGAAATACTAGCGCCGCCGCACCGCCCGCCAGCCACAGTGGGCAGATTACTACGACCTGCTCAAAAGTCTGACTCTGGTCGAGGAATGAGATAGTTTGTTTCACTCGAAAGACGCCCAACTGTGGCGCGCCTTCCCAAGCCAGGACATTTTTGCGGGTAGTGGCGGGCAAAATTACCGGATTGGCTCGCCCAATGTGTTTTTCGTTAGCGTCAACTGAGTCGGCATTGATAACCTCGCGGTTGGTGAAAAAATCCCGAATCTCCATCGTATGTTCAACGCGAAAATCAACGTTACCATCATTTTTCACCGTAGCTGCAATCTCAAAGGGCTGTCCCAATAAAAAGCTCGGTAGGTTATGCGACATTAAAACGCCGCCGATATGCTCTTCGCCAGCAACATGAGCGTAAATTAGCGATGCCAACTGGCTAATTACCTGTACCGCTGCACCTTCTTCCATGCTATCCCGTGTCTCTACGATAATTGCGGCATACTGACCTCCCCCAGGAATAGTATGCGGCACCGCAATTTTAAACTTGACTTTTGTGCTCTCTCCCGGCTCAAGGTGAAAACTCTCCTGAGGAAAAGTAATCCAATTATGCAATGCCGTGTAGGAGTTTTCCGTGCTGAAGTCGGGATCGTAATTTTCATTAGTTACTTGATAGGGGCTGGCTGAGACAGAGAAATCAAAAGGCAGACGACCAATATTGGAAACGGTAATGCCATCGGTAACAACTTGGTCTGGACTAAGGGCGATTTCCTTCTCAGCGGGTTGGATTTGCATGACAATATCGCCCGCCTCAAGTGCTGAGGTAGGCGATACTTGCCCAAAAGATGAAGCCACAATCAAAAACAGGAAGCTAAAAACAGTTGCGATTTTCTTAAGCATTATGGGTTTATGATAACACTACTGCTTGATTGCTGCAATAGCCTTGACCGTGGTACTGTAAACTCCCTGTGGAGTGTTGTAATTCACGACTACGCCGATGGGGAACTTGGTCTCTACCCCGTCATCTGCTACACCGTCACCGCTATCGTAGAAAACAACGGGCGTAGTCTGGATGGCAGTATATTGCTCTTCGGCAACTTTCTTGATTCCCCAGCCTACTTTGCCAACTTCAAGCTCGCTCCGAGCGGGAATAAAGTGGCTCTCGGACTCGTCAGTGAGGAAGGTATCTTCCGCCGAAAGTGAAATCGTGTAGGGCAAAGCACTCCGCACCGTGACATTGAGTGACCCACCCTCATTGATCATATCGGGGGTAGCAATGATTGTATGGTCGTTGGCCATAGCGTCAATCGCCAACACACCGTCGACGTGGACGTTGACCTGCGTGTTCCCTGAATCGTTGGCGCGATCGGCATCGATTTCGACCGCGTAGGAAGTTAATGGAGTGAAGGCAATCGCAACACCCATAAATGCGCCGGTGATAACCAGCAAATTACGGACAAACTTTTCCATATTATGTTTTCCTGTTTTATGTTTTTATGTTGATACATGACTTTTGTACTTCAATGATACATTATGTCTATGCTTTTGGCAAGAGTTTTTATGGTGATTGTTGTGTTTTTTACAATATACAAGCTAACGGTTTGCGCTCTTGATTAAATCTGGTTTCTATGATAATATATTATGGTTGTACTACGCAAGTGCAATAAATATATGTGCGCCTGGCGGCGCAAGAAAGGAGGTTTCTGATGAAACCTAGTAACTTAAAGAAAGTAATGATTCGCGCAGTAATACTAATCTCCATGGTGATAGCTGGCAGTCTACAGATCTTGCCATGGAGTGAACCGATTGCAGCTCAGGCCGCGGGGCTGGACGAAATCTGGATGGATTGGGTGCAATACGAAAGCGGGGATAACTATGCCCAAGCGGGTGGCGATGGTGGTCTGAGTTATGGGCGCTATCAGTTCAACTTGGAATATTCCCTGCCGGAATTCATGCAATTTTGCCTGGAGCGATCCCCGGATGAGTATGCGGTGTTTTTGCGATATGTGGGCGGTGAAGCCGATGACCCTCAAATTGTAACGACGAGTGGTCTGGATGTAGCCTGGCAACAGCTTTATGATGAACAGAGTGCAAGCTTTGCCGCCCTGCAAGACGAGTTTTTGCTGACGGGTTATTATTATCCGGTGCAGGATGGGCTCTCCCGTCTCTACGACATAGACCTCAACCAGTACAGTGCCGTATTAAAGGGAACAGTACTAAGTGTGGCGCTCCGCGACGGTAGTGTAGTCAGCACCAAGCAACGTTGTAATTGCTTGGCTACGGTGACGGATACATATTACGCCGGCATTCCCGAGATGGAATGGGTTGAAGCGATTTATGACGCTGAGTCTAAGAAGCATCCCGATCAGGCCAAACGCTGGGGTGTTGTGCAGAAAGAGGCGGCTTTAGCCAAACTAAATGAGCTGCTCTGTACCGAATAAGTCTTGGGGCGCCTGGTAGGGCGCCCCCATTTAATGCAACTTGCTTATTTGAATATTTTTGCTATAATAAATATATGCCAATCGTGCACCTGTGGTGGAATTGGTAGACACGCTACCTTGAGGTGGTAGTGGCCGTTTTAGAGCTGTGCTAGTTCGAGTCTAGTCAGGTGCACCATCGATGATTTTTACCATCAATTAAGTGGTTTGACCCCTGTAATTCAGTGGTTCTACCCGATTGATTCAAAGAGGCGGTCTCAGCGACTGCTTTTTTGATTGGAATTAGGAACTCACCTGGGGTGAATTGCACGGTTCTACCCGCTAAGGTCAACTCGCCGCCAAGGGCTTTCATTACGTATTGTTTTTGTTCTAGTGTTCCCTTATCGAAATCTTCCTTAGCATATCTAGCAAACATGAATATATCATCCGCATACGAACGCCAGTTCCTAGCAACATCCATAACGTTGTTAATTTTCTTTTGGACGTTAGAGATTTCATTTTCCAGCATCCTAGATTCATCCATATACCATTGTTCATCAGAGATTTCTCCGCGATAACGCATACGTCTTAAGCTGTTGAGCTGAGTATTTAAGCTGGAGAGTTGACGATCATACTTAGCTTTTTGTTCTTTTTGCCCCTCAATCCTAGCATCTTCCTCTTCTTGGAGCGCTTCAATCGCTAGGAGATAAAAATCATCATCAATAGTGTATTTAGCTAATTCATCTCTAATCTGCGATTCCAGCTCTTCTTGGCGGATATTAATATGCTTCTGAGAACAATTAGGGTGCTCTTTATTCTTTCCAGTGCAATGACAATAGACATATTCTTTAATCGTGCCATCACTTAAGCGTTTATGTTTCGTTTCTGAGACAATTGCAAAGCCACACTCTGCGCACTTCAAAACGCCACTAAAGAGATACCTCTTCGGGTCTTCCCCCTGCGGACGAATGCTATGTTCTAAAGCGTTTAAAATTTCCTGGACACGCTCAAATGTTTTTTCATTTACGATGGAGGGGTGTTTCCCATCATATTCCTTCCCAGCATACGTAAATCTACCAATATAAAAGATGTTGGAGAGCATATTGCGCATACCAGTGAGAGTGAGTGGCTGACCGCCTATCTTTTTCCTTTGATGAGTGCGGAGACCGATCTCTTCGCCATAGCGTGTGACCTCTGCTAGCGACATTGTGCCAGTGGCGAACTTCTCAAACACCTGATTAACTTTGTCGGCAGTTTCATCGTCCCGAATGATAATCTTATCAAGACGGTCGTTTAAGTATCCGATTGGCGGCATTCCTGGGAACCATCCATCTTTTGCTTTAGATGTCATACCGCGATTAACATTCTTCGCTAAATCCTTACGATAACGAGCATTAACACTCGATTCAATGTCAAATAACAGATCGTCTTCTGGAGTATAGATTTTATCGCTAGTAACAATCAGTTTTAGTCTTCCGTCCAACATGTCCTGGTGGATACGCCCACTATCAAGCGGATTACGACTAAGACGATCCGTCTTCCATGCGAGAAAAGCATCCGCTTCTCCATTTTCGATCATTGTCATAGCTTTCTCAAACTCTGGTCGCCGTCCAGCCTTTCCACCAGAAATGCTTTCATGCAACGTGGTTACTATGCGTAAGCCATCACGCTTAGCACGCTCCTTCATGATTTTTATTTGATCGTTAATTGATCTAACCTGTTTGTCTGAAGCCTCGGTGCTTTTACGTGCATAGAGGATAAATTTTAAGTTTTTTGGATTGATCTCTTCCATAATTATATTACCTTAATTATAACTTATATTAGTGATATTTTCAAGGGTAAGCTATCTATTCTTCTCTGTTATACAGATAGATTAACCCTTTATAGTCTTCTCTGCCCTTACATGATATAGTCCTCCTTTCTTGTATCCTTAACGTTCTCATGGAGTTCCTCTCTCGTAACAACATCCGTTTGTATTAATTTATAAGAGCTATCCGCAATGGTCGCATTCGTATCAAGTGCAGGCTCCTCTGTCTCATGTTCCTTGAATTTGCTAACTTCAAAACTAATCGACCCCTCGCCCTGGATATTCGACCCATCACGGTCTGTTTTCTGGACTGATGGTAAAACTGTGGGGATAATATAATGAACTCGACCATCACCACAAACACCTTTTTCTATATTGATTAGTCCAGCAGTCGATAGAGCTGGGATATAATTTTTCCTAAGCATATCACCACCCGGAAATTCATTGTATTGTTCATAATAAAAGGAATTAATCTCGTTTAAGGTTATTGGCTGATTCTTACTAAGAAAAAGTTTTACGATAATGTCCACATAAAAATCCCAAACCTGCTGGACGATGCCGTAATGCTGACTTATTTGCAAAGGCTTCCATAGGCGTAGCGCTTCTTTCAGATCAAGACTAGTTGCTGTAATGACTCCATTTTTACATTCGCGCAATGGAGCATTCAATAATGCCACTGCTTTTACTAGCGAGGCGAGCATTGTAAAACTGCGGCTATCGCGCGGTCGGAGACAGCTTTTACTAGCGAGGCGAGCATTGTAAAACTGCGGCTATCGCGCGGTCGGAGACAGCTTTTACCGTTGATACCCGTAGACGCAATGAAAGCATCTTTAAGGTGCAAGGACTCTGGAATATCAATATATCTGATGCGAAGACTACGAATATACAGAATGCGATCCTTTAACAGTTTACGTTCCATATTAGATGCAATCTCATTCTGGAACGTATTATGATTAAAATTTCTCTTCTCAATCAAATCTAGACTTGCATTAATTTTCTCAGCACTCGTATCTGGACTTAGCAGAAGAAATCTAGTTTGCTCTTGCTCGTCCAGAATTACACTGGCTGAGCAAAATACGGTGACAGGAAAACCTAATATGTATCCATTCTCGGCAGAGTTCTGTCCTTTGGCATTCTTGTTGGTAAGGCGAAATTGCACTTTTTTGCTGTCATGTGATAATAGTGGTCGAAGGTTAGCTTGTAGTTGGCTATCTAGTTGATCCATAAAAATAAGAATGCGACGCGACAAATCAATCACACGAGCACCATTATCATCAATATTAACAATGTCGCTATTGTCGCCATAGTAGAATGAGGTCGGTGAAGTCTTTTCATAGGTCTTTATGTCATTTTCTGGAAAAAGTTCAGCAACCTGAAGCGTAATATAGGTCTTGCCGCTTGATGAACGACCGTTAAATGAAATATTAAGTTGGTCATCATCAGTATAGGCTGTCAACATCGCTAAGAATGTCGTAACTTTAGTGTTGTAATCGTTTTTTATAGTGAGATCAAGCACCTTAGCCACATCATCGATGCGCATTTCAGTGAACTTACTAACATCAATTGGTTCACTACCGCCAACGAATTTCGCTAGATCCAAAAGTTGTTTGGCGGTATATTTTTTGAGAAATGCATCCGTAATATCGCCATGTTCACCCAATATATCTGGTAATGTAATTGTAAAAACGCTCACATCAGGACAATTCTGAATTATTTTATCCGCCAGGCGAACCATAGCAGCAGCCCCAGTATCATCATTATCAAAACAGATATAAACATTGCGGTGACGCGAAAGCAGATCGTTAACCCACTCGTCTTTGAATGTGGGCTCACCACCAGTGCTTGTAATGACGGGCATCCCGAAGTCCATTTGTTCGGCTATAATCTTGTCAAATTCTCCACCACAAATCAGCACGCTGTCAGATAGAGAAGATGCGAGCTCGTCCCGTCCATATATTTCAACCCCAACGCCGGCGTTTAGGTGCTTATATTTTGGTATCTGCTCGCTGATAGCATTGCGAAGTTTCACATCAACAAGCTCGCCATTTTTGTAGATTGGGATCGTATACCATTGTCCTCCTACCTGGTCTTCATAAAAACCTAAACGATGTTTTTGAATATTTGCCTCGGTGATTCCGCGGTTTAATAGATATTGCTTGCGTTCATCATTAAGCGCTTTTTGCGCATTTTCAACGATGGTCGCAGGCTTGGTTGCAGGTCGCCCCCTCTTCTCTCCTATTGTGGATTTTGTATTTGACACCGCTTCCCCTAATATGTTCTTTCGAAATTGATAAAAGTTCCCCTTAAAATTGCACTTAAAACAGTGCATCAAGCCAGTTTCTGAATTTATACTGCAGTGATATTCCTCGCTTGGACGCCGATCATCATCGCACCCGTTAGGACAAGAAAAACCAACTTCTCGTCCATTACTAGTAGATCGATAATCGAATCCGTGAGCCTGGAGAAGTGCTTCCACCTCTCCAGGTTGCGGCACTAACTCTGACATGATGTATTCCCCATGGTATTACCACCCTCCAATAAATCAGAACCGGAATTTGGCGCTATAGTCTTTACGAGATCAGCTAAAGTTCCTAGCTTTTGGTTAGCTTCTCCGTCAGAAATCGCTTTGCCTGACTTTTCGTAATAAACCGTTTTAAATTTGTTAACTAGTTTTTGCGAATATTTACGCATTTTCTTCTCCTATGCGGAAAGCCGTCCGACGGAGTAGCTATTGTCAGACGGCTTTTTAGGCTACCCTGCGTAAGATTATCGCGCCATATCCACAAAAAGTCGTAATATAAGAAAATATTCCGAAATTAACAGAGGTGAAGCATCAAAAAATTCCCCGTAGCCCGGATAAACTTGACCTACTCTCCTTGCTTCAAGGGAAACTTATTCTTTATTTTGTCTAGCTGTCCGAGCGTTAACTTTGCTCTCCGACGGATAACGAAGCAGTCCTTATTAATAGTTGCAAATGGGGCTAAGGCGCCCTGAAAGTGAGTGCCAGCAAGTAGTTCGTTGCAATTCCTCTGTATCTTTTTATCAGCTGAAAAAACATTTTGCATCAGATAATCGTAGTCTATCTTCTCACCAAGATGTTTTTTGCGTTGCTCTCCGACCCCGAAAATATGCGAAAAAATAACATCTAGTGGCTGCCCATCGTTTAGAGCCTTCTTACTCTCAAAAACCGAACCACCAACCTTAACTTGGAATCTACCAGCTTTAGTGTAGTTAAGTGTCGCAGTGAATCCGTTATTGCTATTGACAAGTAATTTCGGACACTTATTTTCACAGAATTCTTTCAGCTTTTCTTGATCCACATATAGCACCCTAAAACCGTGTCGATTAGGGTTACCAGTCTCGTAGCCAACCATAATATCCAAGTTCACTCCAACAATATTAGACTCTTCTTCAAATTGTTTGTGCCATCTTTCTAAGTAATGCAGTTCCTCCGTAGTATTGTCATCGTTCTTCCTATCCCATTCCTCGGTATCCATACTTCGCAACTGAGTGAGGCGCTCCGTGAATTGCTCTTCTTCCACGAGCATCATGTATGCATCACGATAATCATTCTCTAATTCGTCCATATTGATACCGTTTTCGCCAAATTCATTAGTTAAATAACTCATACTCCTAATTTCTTTAGTAATCTCTTCACCAATATAAACCTCAACTTCTGTTCCACGAATTATTGAGGCACCCGACAGTTCGCGCACCAGCTTCATTAACTCGGCATGACCAGCATCGTCAAAATCATACAGAATCAGTCCTTCATAATAATATTCTCGCTTGAAGTCTAATAGCATAGATAAGACTCGCAACTCAGTGGCAGAATTCTTTTTTGAGGGCATGCTACTCCTTTATTGCCTATATCATATCATTTTTGTTCAATTATAACAATACAAACAGAGGTAGGGTTTTGACGTTTTGCGTGTTTTGCATCACAATGGTGGTTTCCGTGCTGGTTTTCATTCTCTACAAAAAATATTTTCACTGCCACGATATAATGAGATTATGGCACGACCAACTAAGATTACCGACGAGAAAAAGTTAAAGCTAGCGGATTTTATTCGTTCAGGATTAACAATTAAGGATGCTTGCTATGGGGTTGGCATTTCTCCGTCAACTTTTAACCGCTTGCGAGCCAAAGATTTAGAGTTTGACAAGCTGATCAACGAAGCAACGAAAGGCGGCTGGAGTAATGCTGAAGCACTTGCTAAATATCATTATAGAGGATATAAGCGAAAACTTCCAATTAAACGTATTTTTCAGCCAGAACAGCAGCCAGTGCAGCTTTCGGGCATTCCACAAACGCGCGATAATACGCTTGATAACCCTTCGAATTCATTTAAGACATTTTTAGGTTTACCAGTAAGGTTTACTTATCCAGAAACCCGACCATCCGACTATTATTATAACGGAAACACTCATCGAGTAGAGCGTTTTACTCGTGATGGTATCTTGCAGTCGATGTCCGTGAGGACTTGGAGACATAAATATCTAGGTATAGCAGAAGATCCACTATTTTTCGGAGCGGTATTCTAAAAACGAAACTATTTCAGCGCACCACGATCTACGCCATCTAAATCAGTATCGAAGCGTATTTCACGTAGACGCTGTAACTCCTTCTCAAAGTTAAGCGCAATCTTATCATTCCAATCTTTTCTCTGGTTGCTTGTGTATTTTTTGGCATATTTAGCGTGATTAGATTTAGATTGAATATGTGGCTTTGTTTTCTTCGCCTTTTGCTTTTTGAAATGAACTGAGTTTTGCGGTTTTACAATGTTTTCCGCCACATTACCATACAGCGATCTATGACGTATTTTTTCAGAAAACAGCATAGGTGCAGGTGAACCTATAAAATGACGAGCTCGTCGATCCGAACAAGTTTTGTTTAAGCTCCAAAGCCCGTCTTTGCATCCCCCATACATTAGACTAAATACCCCATCATGTAGTCCGTCTAAAAGTATTTGTTCAAGTTGAGCATGAAAATCTGATCGAAAAGCCGACTTTAGCTCATCAAGCGTCGTGGGGCGGAGAGATAACAACATGTATATCGTGCGCCGACAAAAACGCTTAGGAATTTCTTGAATTTCAATCATTATATCTCCGCTTCAATTATCTCATCAGCCTCGCTTCTTGTTACTACGGTATCGAACAATCCAATATTCTCATCACCATCGTGAGCAGAGCGTCCACCAGCGTATTCAAGCGACGCATCCTCGAAACGCCGGAATTGAGCAATGGCGGCATTAAGCTCGGTTTGGTTGAATACCCCCACTTCACACATTTGGTCAAACTCTCGAATCGTAAGTCCAGTCACCCTAGTAAATAGTTTTGGCTCAAGATTGCGGATCACGTCAATTAACGCCTGCTCGCGATAATCCGTCAGATACATAAACACCGGAATACGCGTAACGAATTGAAGCAATTTCTCTCGCAGCATCTTCTTGAAACCCTGGCGCTCCTTTTTCTCTGCCCTCTCTTCTTCAGTTTCTTCTTTGGTGGCTTCACGCCCTTCTAAGGCTCGTTGTTTTTTCGCCTCGTGGACGGCTTTTTCTCGGTTAATCACTTTTGTAAGGTCGTTTTTAAGATTGCGGAAACCTTCGATTTTTTCTAGTGCCGCCATAATCTCAGGATTATTCATAACCTTTTCCAAGATGACAGTAGTAGTGTCGACAAGTTTAGCGGATTGCCAGCGGCGAGCAAGCATCGTGGACGCTGTGCCATAAGTGGAAATATCGAGAATTTCCGTAGCTTTCAGTGGCCGCATCTTCGCTCCATCGAAGCACAATACTGGCAAGAACTCGATAAACTCTTCCAATCTCTTTTCTGGTCGACGAGTGTCGCTCGGACTATCTAGCGTGCCGCTATAATCAGCAATAAGTTTCAAGGCGCGACTAGGCGCAAAATCCATCACATAGCAAATAGGTTTCATTATATTGCGACGCATCGGGTCATCTGCATCTTTCATTACCCACGGACTTTGTGCACGGAAAGCAGTTTGGAAGTAAGTTTCTGGGAATTCAATATTACGAAGGAATAATACTCCACTCCAAGCTGGCACGGTTACGCCAGTCGTCAGTTTACCGCACGATAGCGTAATTGTGGCGGTCGTTACGCCGTCTTTAACGGCATCTATGACTGGATCTTTGGCGTGTTTGCCACCAGGAGTATCATTACCGGCTGCACGAATAATCTTGTAATTACTAAAGAATGGATCAAGTCGAAGCAATCTCTCCATCGCACGACACGCCGCCACGTTAGGCAAGAACCAAAACGTATGTTTGAGAGCAGATAGTAAGCGAGCATCTTCATATGGCAAAGCTGGGGCGTGGTAGTCGAATTTGTTTTCTACTTCGATTTGCAAATCATCACCGTGCAGGATATTGAGAAATTTTCGGACGTCTTTTTCCAATTCAAAAACATAATCGCCATTCACATTTTTCTTGGCTTTGAAAAACTTATTGAGGTCAAATTCATTAAACTCGCCCTTCATCGCCACTTCACGTAAGTTTTCTGGCATTTGATAAGTTAGCATTACGATCTGTGGCAGTTCACGATAAGGATTGTCGCCTTCGCCGTTCCAGTGAAATTTTGCACGCTGCTCATCAGCATAAGTCCAGTTAAAGATTTGATCCTCGTTAAATTCTCCATTAGCGATCGCCTTGAACGGAGTGCCAGAGAGGTAGAGATAACCACGAACTTTGAGCGGCATCGTCGCTTCGATCTCGTTAAGATCATCGGGCATCGCCATTTCGCCTTCTTTTTTGTCGTCCTCATCGTGAAGTTCTTTGGCGGCATTCCTCCACGCTCCGAAATGATATTCATCCACAAACAAGCAGTCCCACTCGATTTCTCGCATCTTCTTATGGCGGTCTTTGAGCGTGCCGTCAGTATTTTTACCGAGCACATCTTGATAGCTGGCAAACCAAACCACGGGTTTACTTTCATCAATTCCAGCCTCTTCCCAAGATTGTAAGCCTTCGATAAATTGCCAACCTTCAAAATCTTCGTGCCCGTAAAGATCAGTTTTCCATTCCTGCTCCACGCCAGGCTTATAAGTCAGCACCAAAATCCTGTCCCAACCCATTTTCTTGGCAAGTTGGTAAGCGGTAAAAGTTTTGCCAAAACGCATCTTGGCGTTCCAGAGAAAACGTGGAGCATCCTTAGTTTCTTGTAAACCTTCTGGTAGCAAATGTTTCTCAAAATATTCCGAAGTTTGCTTAACGGCAAGTTCCTGTTCTGGGCGCATCTTGAAGTTCTTGCGAGTAGCATT
>X19_European_Ground_Squirrel__coassemble_42_pt1 | contig 14179 bp, 11 predicted proteins | sample X19_European_Ground_Squirrel__metabat2_high_PE_007 | metagenome-assembled genome bin X19_European_Ground_Squirrel | reverse complement strand
ACGACTTTGTCTTCCAACGTACACACCAGCTAAAGCTGGTGGTTTATAGGACTAACTATACCTCGCTGCAACCCAGCGAGGTATCTTGTTCGCGAACAACTTTTTATGGTTGCTCTTTTGCCAAATGATCATTGATCAGCTCCTGATGCACTTCGAAAGCATCGATGATTTCGAGTTTCGGAAACATCTCCCGCAATTTAACACTCAACTCATGCAGCTCGGGATTACATACGAGAACACCATCAAGATCGTCCATTCTTGCCAGCACAAGCTTTCGGTAAAATTCAAAGGAATCATATACTTTATTCTGACAATACGTGCTAATATTAAAACCGCACTCAATATTGTACATGATTGCGTTGTAGATGCAGCCCTCAGAGCGCAACGCTGGTCTGATACCTTTTTCTTTTAACGTGTTCCAAAACCAGTCTGAGGACCGTGAAAGACCATTGGCGCCACAAGCTTCAAAGTTTGAGCCTACCACTAAAACTCTAAATGCCTTTGCTTCGGCGCATTTTGCAGCCAGAGCTTGAGCCAAACTAAGAAACTTCAAGTTGCCATATTCTGACCTAAGTTTGACAACTTCAGGCATAGCTACTTCTAGCCCAGGAGTCGCAAAAGTAAAAGCTTTCAACCTCTCGAGCGTCTCAAGCTCATGTAAAATGAATTGCGCAATATCACCGTCTCGCAACCCATCATAGGCTAAACGCAACAAACTCGACCTGTTATCAGTCAAGCTCTTCTTCCCCGTAAAGCCAATCTCGTACGGACGACAAGGGCGACCTGATAGACTCTGGCGGTATATGTCTACAGCTCGTCGCGTCAGAAGTCCCACGACAACGAGGTCGGGCTCAGGTTGCGACTTAGTATTATTACCAAGGCCCACATTCTGAGATTTGGAGACAATTTTGAGCATTGACGTCGCAGTATCATCTTTAGTTTGAATCTGTTTAGCCTGGCCAGTTACACCTTTCTTTTTCATATAGAAACCCACCTTTCCTATATGGGAGCCGTCAATAATTTCGTAACGTACTATCCCACCTATTTGTAGTATATTATAATATACTATTGTACTTTTATACAGTTCTCACCTAAAAGCTCCACTAGTGGCTTGGTGAGTTCATCCGTTACATCTACCTTGAAAGGTAATTTCAGCGGCCGTTTGCCATTCTCATCCTTAAGCACCATAATAATTTCCTGAACGCCGGGATTGAGCTCGCAAAGATGGCGAATTTCGCTCAGAACATCAACATCATTAGGATTTTCAACCAGCACATAGAGTTTTTCGTGGCGAGTATCATGCGGAGGGGTAATTGGGGTGCGCGGGGCTTCCTCAACCTGCCTAGCAGACTGGCGTCGATAGCTACTGCCGCTAACGCTCGTAGCACGACTACGCCGTGCTGGCCGAGGCGAGGCTGCTTGAGGCACGGGGAGTTTCTGGCCCGTTGACTGGTAATTATCCAACAAGCTATCTGGAATGACCTCTACCGTATCAGCAATAATCTTCACTTCCGAGCTAATATTACCATCTTTATCCTTAGCGTTGACCCGCCCGGTAATTTTCACTACGTTGTCTTGCACCAGCTTGGCCCCAACTTCCTCGTAAAGGTTGGGGAAGACAATCACTTCTTGCTCTGAAGTTTTGTTTTCCAGCTTTACGAATGCCATCTTCGTACCGCTTTTGGTTAAGATTGTACGTACTGCGCTGATAATCCCCCCAATACTTAGTTGTTTGCCATCATTCTCGGCCGTAACGAGCTCATAGGGATGTGTTTGCTCATTGAAATACGTATCGTAACGATCTAGGGGGTGATTGGAAATATACAGCCCCATTAAGTCACGCTCCCAAAGTAGCTGTTCTTTCTCAGGAAACTTGGTCGGAGCTGGCTTAATCTCGGGCTCGGGCACAGCACCAGCTTCACCCATGGCACCAAAGAGGTCAGTCTGCCCTGAAGCTGCGTCTTTCTGTACTTTGGAACCATAAGCTTGGATTGATTCGAGATTAAATAGCAGGTCACTACGATCACCGAAGCGGTCAAAAGCCCCAGTTTTAATTGCTGCTTCCCAGGACTTTTTATTGAATTTATTAGAGTTGACACGTGCCGCAAAGTCACAGACGCTCTTAAATGGACCATTCTTATCGCGCTCGGGAATGACAAACTCCTCCACGAGTGCCTTGCCCATACTTTTGATGCCAGAAAGCCCAAAACGAATCGTGCCCTCTCCACCCACAATACCGAAGTCGCCGTACGACTCGTTAATATCGGGTCCGAGAACTTTCAACCCCATTCGCCGGCATTCGCTAATCTCAATTGCGAGACGATCCGTCCAGCGCATATCCGCTGTCATCAATGCCGCCATAAAGGCATCGGGATAATGCGCCTTGAGGTAGGCCGTCCAGTAAGCCACCAAGCCATAGCACGCCGCGTGCGATTTGTTGAAACAGTAGTTGGCAAATTCAAGTAGCTGATCCCAGAACTGTTCGGCAATCTCTTTAGTAGCACCGCCGACTTTAATTGCCCCTTCGATAAACTCGGGTTTGACTTTGTTCATCAAGTCAACTTTTTTCTTACCAACTGCTTTGCGTAAGGTATCAGCTTGACCGCCGGTAAATCCACACCACTCACGCGAGATGTTCATGAACTGCTCTTGGTAAATCATAATACCGTAAGTATCTTTAAGTGAATTCTCTAGACCGGGGTGCAAATAGGTAATTGGCTCTTCGCCGTGCTTTCGTCGAATAAACTGATCAATGAACTGCATTGGCCCAGGGCGATATAGCGCCACCATAGCGATAATATCTTCAAAACGACTAGCCTTGAGGTCACGAAGATAGCGTTTCATTCCAGCCGATTCCAGCTGGAAGACACCCGTAGTTTCTGCACGTTGCAGGAGCTCAAAGGTCTTTTTATCATCAAGTGGAATTTCTGTTAAGTTTATGTCATTATTGTAAACCTTCCGGATCATGCGCAGGGCGTTGTTAATCACGGATAAGTTGGATAGACCGAGAAAGTCCATCTTCAGTAGCCCCAACTCTTCAACTTGGGTCATTGGGAATTGTGTCGCAATTGGCCCCTTTGCCGAGACTTCTAGTGGGAGAAACTTCTGCAGTTCATCCGGAGCAATCACGACACCGCAGGCGTGTACACCGTGGTTGCGCACCGTTCCCTCTAATTGGCTGGCGAAGTCTAGCACTTCCTTTGAGATTGGATTCGTCTCATACTCGTGCCTCAGGTCGGAAACATTTTTAATTGCATCCGGCAGGTGTACATGGTGCCCTTGCACCGGATCGGGTACAAGCTTCGCTAAGCGATCGGCCTCTGCATAGGGGACTTCTAGCACACGCGCCACATCACGTACGGCGTTCTTTGCCATCATCTTACCAAAAGTCGCAATATTCGAGACGCGCCCCTCGCCATATTTACGCGTACAATATTCAATCACTTCATCGCGCCGTGTATCTTGGATGTCGGTATCGATATCAGGCATTGAAATACGGTCAGGGTTTAGGAAGCGCTCGAAGAGGAGGTCGTACTTTAGCGGATCTAGCTCCGTAATCCTCAAGGCGTAAGCCAGAATACTACCAGCCGCACTACCTCTCCCTGGCCCAAAGACAATGCGCTGACTTTTACCCCAGTTAATGAAGTCCTGCACGATCAAGAAATAACCGTTATAGCCCATTTTGTCAACTACACTAAGTTCATAGTCGATTCGGGGAAGAATTTTGAGCTTTTCTTCGGCTCGCTCTGGCGTTGCATCAACTTCTTCAAGCAGCTTGCGACATTCCTCCACAGTCATATTGACGGTATCTTCAAGCTTTTTCCCGGCATAGCGATAGACTAGCCCTTGAAAAACTAACTTATCTAAATAAGATTTTTCGTTCTCGCCCTCTGGCAAGGGGAATTTCGGAATCAAGATGCGCCCAAGTTGCAAATCGACATCACAGCGGTCGGCGATGCGCCGTGTATTGCGCACGGCTTCGGGGAAATCTTTCCCCCAACGACTAATGATATCCTGTGGCGGAATAACGTGTAGCTCAAGATCTTTCATCGTCATACGATTGGGGTTTGAAAGGTTGGAGGCCGTACCCACACAGAGCAAAACCTCGTGCGCGTCTTGCTGTTCCCGACGTAGATAGTGCGCGTCGCAGGTAACTGTCAGCGGGATACCAGTTTCTTCAGAAAACTTAGCGAGTTGTTGGTTAATGTTATTCTGTACGTCCCAATGTGAGGGTGAATCAGGATGCCCATGATCCTGCATTTCGAGGTAAAAGCGATCGCCGTAAAGATTGTGATACCAATCAATCAGTTCACGCGCCCGTTTCAAGTCGTTCGCCCGAATAGCTTCGGAAATCTCCGAGCCAGCACAACCACTCAGACAAATGATCCCCTCACTAAACTTTTCCATTAGCTCATGGTCGATACGGGGCTTGTAGTAATAGCCGTGAATCTCCGCTTCGGACATCAAGTGACAAAGGTTCTCAAAACCTTTATTATTCATGGCTAGAAGCGTAATGTGGAAACGTTGCTTATCGTGTGCGGGGTCATGGTCCTCCATCTTGCGTGCTGCCACGTAGGCTTCTAGCCCCAGTACGGGTTTAATCCCGTTGTCATGACAAGCTTTGTAGAGCTCAACCAGGCCACTCATTGTGCCATGATCGGTCACGGCGACTGCCTCCATGCCCTGTTCTTTGACAAAATCGACTAATTCAGGGATTTTCGTCAGCCCGTCAAGTAGAGAATAATGAGTGTGGTTATGTAGATGGACAAAATCGCTAGTTTTTAGCGGTTCAGAACCTTTTGTTACCTCCGTCATAAGTATTATTATAGCACAGAAGCATCACGAAAAAGTGTTTAAGTAATAATATCTTGACTAATCATGCAGTATGTGCTATCATTATAGCATAACGGGGCTAAAATGGCTCGTCTGTTGGCGTACTCATAGAAATGAAAGGACGGTGGGTAGAAGTGAGTATAAAATTAGAATTACCAGAAGAGGCGCTGGAGAAAGGTGTTGAGGTTGAAACTGCAAACTTAGCTGATGCGGCTGTGGTTAACGAAGTAAGTGTAGCCCTGAAGCAATTTGAGGCTTTACCGCTAGAAGACAGACAGCAGGTAGAAAGTTTCGCAAAGCAGATCAACCTACACAGTAGCGAAACCATTATGCGCTACGGCGAAACAGCTCAGCAGAAGTTAGAAACCTTTACGGACGGAGCCTTGAAAGGCGTCAGCGGTCGCGATATTGGAGAAATTGGCAATCTCTTATCAGAAATGAGCGTCAACATCAAAGAATTCAATGAGCAGACCGATGGAAAACTTTTAAACATATTCCGATCGGCAGCCCGAAAGGCTGAGATTCTTCGGACAAAATATGGCGAAGTTTCCACCACGCTGGAAAGGGTCAAAAAAGAGTTACTCGGTCAACGTACGACACTGCTTGTGGATATCAAAATGCTGGACGAAATGTACAAGCAAAACCTTGAGTACTACAGGGAGTTAACTATGTACATCTTGGCTGGACAGCAGAAGCTTGATGAAACCAGAAACGGCGAATTGGAAGATTTGCGGCGAAAGGCTGAGATGACTGGCTCGCAAGAAGATGCTTTTGCATTCACCGATTTGCGGGAGCAATGCACAAGTTTCGAGATGCAGTTACATGACCTTGAGTTAACTAGGGCAGTCTGTTTACAAACTGCCCCGCAGATTCGTTTGGTTCAGAAGACGGATGAGCAGTTGGCGCGAAAAATCCAGAGCAGTATTAATAATACAATACCAATCTGGAAGCAGAAAATTGCCATTGCACTCGCGGTTCAGCACAACGAAGAGGCAGGTGAAGTACAGAAAGGCATCACCGACTTGACTAGTGCGATGTTGGAAGACACGGCAAAAAAGCTGCACATGAGTACTGTGGCCGCAGCCAAGGAATCCGAACGTGGCATCATCGATATTGAGGCTATAAAACTTGGTAACGCCGAGCTCATAGCAACAATTGACGAAGTAATTGCCATCCAGGAAGAGGGTTGTAAAAAACGAGCTGAGGCCAGAATCGAGCTAAGAAAAGCCGAGGAGGACCTAAAGCAGAGGCTCGTTGGCGCTGGCCGACAGCAGCGTTAAGAACTTTAACAATTAGGAGGTGAGAAAAATTGACAGGAGACAAAGGCAAACTACAGGTTTGGCTTTTCTTGTGTGGCGTGGGCGTCACTGTGCTTGGCATCTTATTGATGCTCTTGTCGGGGACATTATTCAGGAACTGGATAATCATCGAGTTTGGTATACGTTCCCTCAGTCTTGCATACATTATCTGTGCAGGGATAATGTTTAGCGGTTTAAGCTTTAGCATTGTTCGCTGCATACCATTAATCAAGGCAAGAAATTTACAAAAACGAGAGCAAGAGCAGGCCATAGCGCAGCGAAGGCAGCGGTCACAAATTATAACCAACTACAATGAAGACAGTGCAAACCCTGAATTCACCAGAAAACGACTTGAACAACTTAGGGATGACACGCCACAGCTCGCGTTGCTAATTGAAAAGTGCTTAAGTCAGATGGATGTAATGGATATACTGCAAGAAAAGCAAAGTCTGCTAATCGAGACAAACGATGCCCTGTATCTGAAAGACACGGTGGCAGTATTTGACAAAGTCGAACGGAGAATTTGTCAAAATTTCCGCAATATAATTAATTTATGTATTGCAACCGACGATGCCGATAATTTCGACTTACAGAAAGTTAACAAGTGTCTCGACGACAATGAGCGAAAACTATCCAATACGAAAAGACTTTTAAAGGCATCCGCAGAGTGGATAAACCAGTACAATACGGATGGTGACGAAAGTGATCGTAGTGAGGTAGAGAACTGGATTAATGTAATCCGTGATTCTTTAAAGGAGGAGGATTAAAGAATGAAGAAAACTTTAAGAAAACTGTTTGCCGTCATGGTAGCCATGACGTGTCTGTTGAGCGGGTGTGGATCCTCTGCTTATGAGGAGAGCAACACCTATACCTATGACGAAGCGGTTAAGGAGCTTGAGTCAAAGCTAACGAAAGTAAATTATACGGAAGTAGATGCCCCGCTGGACATTTACGACGTAGATACCGAAAGAAAAACGTTGGCTGATATCAGTACTTTCCCGTTAACCGTACAGGGCAATGGCGCGATAAACATTGAGATTGCTGCAGCGACTGAGCTGTCAGCAGATGCGCCTGACGATCTGATAAATGTTTTGGCTAAAAAGTTCAATAACTCTAAAGTTGAAGTAGATGGCAAAACTGTCAGCGTATCAATTCGCAAGATTACTTCAGGTGAAGTTTTGACATACATGACAGAAGGCGATTATCGTCCCGATGTTTATATACCGTCATCTTATGCCTGGGGCGAAATGCTTAAAGCAAAGGGGATTGATGTTATTAAGCTGACTGACAGAATAGCAGGAAATACGGCTGGGATACTCATGGAGGAGAAAACGTATGATACCTTCATTGAGAAGTACCAGGAAATAACTGTAGACAAGGTCTTGGAGGCTAGTTTAGCGGGGGACTTGACCTTCGCCTACACAAATCCTTATACTTCGTCAACGGGGTTAAATATTCTGACTGCAATGTTGCATAGCTTCGATGCCAGCAATCCGCTGTCCGATGATGCAGCACAAAAACTCTTAGAGTACCAGAAGCAGTCTCCGCCGGTAGCTTATACTACGGCAGTGCTTCGAACACAGGCGTCAAAAGGCATAATCAAAGCAATGGTTATGGAAGAGCAGGCATATCATAATGCTCCTGAATTAAGAGACTATGTCTATGTCCCGGCTGGGATTAGGCACGACCATCCGGTTTATACGTTCGACTACGTTTCCAGCGAAAAACAGGCTGCAGCAAGAAAGTTTGTGGAGTATTGCTTGAGTAATGAGGCTCAGAAAGTCGCTGATGAAAAAGGCTTTAATTTACACAACGATTATGAAGAGCAAAGCCCTGGTTTGGATGGCGCTGGCTATTTGGCAGCCCAGAAAATCTGGAAAGTAAATAAGGATGGCGGTAAGCCAATCATTGCAGTATTTATTGCTGACGTCTCTGGTTCCATGGATGGGGAGCCGCTCAATGCCCTCAAAGATTCATTGATTTCCACGGCAAGCTATATCAGTAGTGACAACTACATCGGGCTCGTATCGTATTCGGATGATGTCTACATTAATCTTAACATTGAACAGTTTGATGAGACCCAGAGAGCTTATTTCTCGGGAGCCGTCAAATCATTAACCGCTAATGGCGGTACAGCAACCTATGATGCAGTGCTGGTAGCATTGGATATGCTTCGGACGAAAGCTGAGGAAATTCCGGATGCAAAATTAATGTTGTTTGTTCTATCTGACGGGGTGCAGAATAGTGGCTATAGTCTCAATCGGATTACTGATATCGTTGGCGGCATGAGAGTACCCGTATACACAATTGGGTATAATTTGAATAGCCCGGGTGAGCTTAAAGAATTAAGTAATATCAACGAGGCTGCTCTCATTGATGCTCAGACTGATGATATTGTAAATCAATTGCGAAATCTCTTCAACGTACAGTTGTAGAAGTTCGGTTTCTCGCTCTCTTAAGAGAGGTATGGGGAGTGCATATGCACTCCCCATTTTTGTTGGCACCCAGGCGTTATTTCTTCGCAGCTCGGGCAGCTTTCTTGGCGCTACGAGCGGTAGCTTGAGCACGCTTAGCTTGACGCTCAGAACGTTCCGCCTCCTCAAGTGCTGCGGTAGCTGCCGCTTCACGAGCGGCGTCCTCAGCGGCATATTTGCGTTCTTGGTTTTGCATGACATGATTAGCAAAGGTCTTCACAATCCCGCCAACTGAAGTCATGTCTTTAACATTATCAACGATATCGTCCGCTTTAGCAGCAATTCCCTGCCCAGTCATAACAATCTTTTTCGTTTCGTTGGCCAAGTGAATCAACTTAATTACCAGAACAATCCCTGCAACTAAGAATATAAATAAGACAATTGCAAGCATTATTACTAAAATCCATTCTGCAACGTTCATTTTTTACCTCCTAAGTTATTATTACTATTGATTAATCATCGCTTTAGCTTCGTCGGCATAGTCTTCGTGATCAAGGACGTAGCGCATCTGAGCCAGAAAGTAATTCTTGGGGTCGCCAGTAGTCATCCATTTCCCTTCGGTGCGCTCAACGTAGACATTGTGATCAATTGCCATCTTAGTAATAGCATCAACCGTCCAAAGCTCACCATCTAGACCTGTTTCCTTAGGATCAAGATATTGAAAGACCTCTGGCGTTAACAAATAGCGGCCGTAGCTAGTGAGGCAAGACGGCGCATCTTCGGGGCGAGGCTTCTCAACGATGTTCTGCAAAGTCATCTGTGCTTCATCGGCTAGCTTGATCACACCGTATTTGTTTAGAACCTCGCGAGGCATTTCTTGAGCAATGATGATGCCAGCTGCATCAGGATGTTGCTCATAGGAGCGCATTAAAGTTTTTACGTCTGAGCTACCAAAGACGACATCGTCCGAGTAAGCCACAACGAAGGCTTCATCATCACGAATGAAACGCTTGGCCGAAGCAATTGGTGAGCCATTGCCGTAAGGATAAGACTCGTCTTGCTCAATGACAGTAATTTTGGGGAACTCCAGCACTTTGTTGACTGCGGCGTAACGGTCAAGTTTACCTTGCGAACGCAAAAGTTTATAAATACGACTAGCATTATTATTGAAATAATCCTCATAAATTGCCTTACCCTCGGGTGTGGCCACGATGATAATTTCCTGAATTCCTGCCTCAACACACTCCTCTACCACAAGTTGCATAATGGGACGATTGCCGAGTGGCAACATGGCCTTAGGGATTGACTTAGTAATTGGCAAAAAGCGACTGGCGCAGCCGGCATCAGTAATGATAGCCTTAGTTGGTTGACGATATTGCATAAATACTCCTTGAGCCCTAATTATACCCTATCCTAGGACTTTTTACCAGTCCTCTTCAGCGCACTCTGGCGAGCTACCTCTGAACGGGCTACACGGTCCTCGCGCTGCTGATCGCGGTTGTGAATACTGTAAATCAGACTCGAGACTCCTAAGATCATCATATAGGCTCCGAAGAAGCGCATAAAGTCAACGTTGGCAAGATGCCCTGAGTTAAAGATGGCAATGCCAAAGATAATCCCGCATACTCCACATAGCCCCCAGATGAAGCGGTCCGTAGGATCGACGGTAGTGCGAAAAGCGATGGCTAGCTCAAACATTCCCCGCAGCAAAGTATAAACTGACATTAATACAAGGTGCCAGGTCATACCTTCTTGCATAATAAAGAGAAGTAAAACACCACAAATCGCGTCAAAAATTGCTACAAGCGTTGATACTGCCCAGCCTTGCTTGGTATAGCTCCGGTAGACCGAATTGGCAAACTCGACAACCGCCAGCGCAAGTAGCGAAATGCCAACTACTGGCACCATTTCTGCTGAAGTGCTGTCCGATGTAAAGAGGGTCAAACACCCGAAAAGAAAGGCGATTATTCCCTGAAAGATGAAAACTAGCCAGTGGCTATCAATATATTTACGCTTAATATGCGCCATACTACCTCCTAATTTCTTCCATTATAACACGAAATCTCTGGTTTCTGTGAAAACGCTCATCATTTTCTAGATGTCTAGACGTGTCGCACTTTTTTGCGGACGCTTTCGATTAGCTTAGTGAGAGTGTACTTTCCGGGTAGAAGTACTAAATCGTGTGCCGGGGTATAACGCAACTCATCCACACCAAAACCCCGCTTGAAACAAGACACGCCGTAGAAGCGATGGTGAATCTCATCCTGTTCGACAATTCCCCAGAAGTTGTACCGTTTAATCCCCCGCTTTCGGGCATCGCGCATAGCTTCCATATGAAGCAGTGGCGCGCCGGATAGCTTCGTGCCCAATTCAGAGCTCACCCCATAATGATAGGAAGCTTCATTGCCATAAAAAATCATAAAGTTCTGCGCCAAAGTCTCCCCCTGATACTTTGCCGAATAAAGTACCGCTTCGCCATGCTTTGCCAGGGCTGCAAATTGCTTGGTTAGGAAATCTTCAGAGAAAGCTACAAAGCCATGCCGACCCGCCGTCTGGAGTTGAATCTGGTAAAACTCGTGAATAGCGTGCGGATCGGTACTTTTTTCAATGGTGATACCATTTTTTTCCGCTTTACGGAGTGCTCGGCGTAAACGCTGGCGCATATTCTTGAGCAGTTCCTCTTCGCTTTTTTCTAGGTCCAGAACACCTGCAAACTCTACCGAAAGATACATTGGTGCTGGTCGGGCTCCTAGTTCACGCATGAGGCGCAGGCTATCAGCACTTCTTTCGAGCTGCGGTCGCACACGGACAAACACGCAATTATGGTCGTGCCCCATTACCCGTATATCGTTAAAAATCAAATTAACCAGTTCGCGATTCTGCCAATCTAAAATTGGCCCGCCCGCAATAGCCAAGTGTCGCCCGCGTTTCGCAGTCTCGACCACGCCGGCATAGGCAGCAATTATTTCGCCCTGATCATCAACGGCAATCCGCCGCACCACTTCCTTTCCTCGGCTCTGATGAAACTCATAAAAATCCCAGGATTGGAGGAAGTTTGCCTCAGGATGGCTGGTGACAAATTCGTCCCATTTTTCTCGATTTTCTGCCGTAATAATCTTCATTTAACCTCTTTCTATTGACTTTTTAGTTAATGTGTGCTATGATGTAATGATAGGGCTATAGATGCCGCATTTTCTTGCGTAAACGTTCGACTACAAAATCAAACAGATAGCGTAAACGCCGGATTATAATGTCTTGAGCAGGGATAAATTCGACTATTTCACCGCCAAAGCCAGTTTTGAAAGTCGTGACGCCAGCATAGCGATGATGCTTTTGTCCCGCCGGAGCAATTCCCCAAAGATTGAGCCGTTTGATACCGAGTTGCTGAAAATCCTGCATCGCCTGCCAGAGCAAAGCATAGGCGCCGGGAAGCTTGCGATGCAAATCGGTCGAAGCGGCCTCGAAGTATTCCGCTTCTACTCCATCCAGCAAGAACAAGCCATAGGCGATTGGCTGGTTATCGGAGGTTCTCGCAACATAGATATATAGATTGTCAGCAAAGGCCTCTCTTTCTGCCGACAAAGTCTCCCAGCTGGGCGGTACAAAATGTTGGCGTGCCGCCGTTTTGGCTTGCGCCTGATAGAATTCTTGAAGCAAATCAGCACTCCGCCCCGACTCGACTTTAATCCCCAGTTTACCTGCCCGTCGCACTTCGTAGCGCGTCTGACGACGCATCTCGCTAAGCAAAGTCGCGTCAGGCTTAGTCAAATCAAGCATTACGGTGTGCTCGGCGTGCAAATGCATGGGCGCCGGCTGACAGCCTAGATTGGCTAGAAGCTCTGCATTGACTGAATTCCGCCGTAGCTGTGGACGGAAACGTACAAAAACACATTTTTCCTGCCGTGCCACTTGACGAATCTGGGCAAAAGTCCGTTCTACTATGGTCGAATCTTGCCAATCAATCAAAGGTCCCCCAGGAATTTCCAGATAGCGCCCCCGCTTAGCATTCTTCACAATCATCAAGCACCAACCGAGCGGTTGCGTGGTAGTCTGAATAATAACTTTGTGACCGATTAAGCGGTTAGTTTTGGCCCAGGTCGGGGACTGGAGAAAATTAGCTTCCGGATAAGTTTGTTGAATCTGTCGCCAAAGCGCTTCTTCAGTAGCTGCTGACGTAGCCTTTGCTCCGCCAGATTTTGCGACACGGGATGACGTTGCGCTACTCGTTGCCATGCTTCGCCTCCACAATATAGGGCTGGATGAGTTCACGTACTGGAGCAAGTTTGACCGCGGGATACCAGGTAGGCAGGTTAATGATACTTTGGGCCACCCATAGCGTTTGGGGGCAATCGGCTTTGGGGAAATTGGCCTCCCCTAGATAGCGTTCGGGTGAAACAGGCGTATCGTACCAAATTTCGTTTAAATAATAACCCTGTTTGGCCAATTTCCCCAACAATTCGCTGCGGTCACGAACCAAATAATGCTCGCGCAACGGGACTTTAGGCAAATGCCGTAATTGTTCGAGAGCGAGTTTGGCCTGCCAAGGTTCGAGTCTAGTATCGAGGTTTAACTCGGCATCTGCTGAGCGTTCAATCCAATGCAACTTGAGATAAATTGCCGTCAGAACCTTGCCCAGGCCAAGATGTTGACCGCAGCGAATGCTCGCGCCAAGCGCAGGGTACCAGCGCTCGCGCCAGCGAGCGCTGCGCTTGGCGCGAAACAGGGGCGGCAACGGCCGGGCCAATTTAGCACTTCGTAGCACTAAAGCCCCGCCAGCAATCGTATCGATGGCTTTCCCCTTGCCAAAAGATAAGGCCGTTGCCGCCCCCACGCTACCAACCTCACGGCCATCAGGATAAAATCGTCCTGCCGAATGGGCCAGATCTTCAATAATCTCAACTTGATATTTCTGCGCTAATTGTTCAACTCTCACCATATCAATAGTGATGCCCAAAGTATTTTGTACAATAATTGCTTTAATTGGTGAATCAGAACTAGCTTTCAACTTATTTTCTAGTGCCGCAAAATCATATTGCAGAGTCTCAGTATCAATATCGACATATTCCGCCTCACAGCCAGCTGCACGCACCGCGCGGACTACTGCGATACAAGTCAGCCCGGGGATAATTACTCGGCTGCCTTTAGGGACTACCGCCTGCACGGCCGCCGCCAACGCCGATCTCCCCGTATGGTACAACTCAACGCTCTCCCAGTCCTCTGCTACTAGACCGTCGCTTTGACGGCGTTCTGCCCGATAGCGCTTTGCTAGAGCAGTCTTAAGCGCCAACATGTCTCGAGCATTTCCGCGTACAAAAATCTGCCGTAGTGCTTGTCTGAAGCTATAATTTGAAGCTTGCCCCAAGAAAATCACTTTTGTTTCTTCCCTTTAGTTAAAGCTTTCTTCCCCGCCTGCACCTTGCGCTTTGCTTTCTCAATACGACTAACTTTAGGCACGGCTGCACTTGTAATAGCCCCAGGTAACGGATTACTAGCTGGCTGAACTGGAACAAAATCCACTTTGGCGTCAGATTTTTGATCCAATTCGGCGATCAGCTCCGCTCCACTAGGAGCAGTTTTTGCTACGGTTCTAGCGAGCTTCCGTGTCTTCGGTTTGCTCTCAAGGATATTGGCACT
>X19_European_Ground_Squirrel__coassemble_37_pt1 | contig 14400 bp, 10 predicted proteins | sample X19_European_Ground_Squirrel__metabat2_high_PE_007 | metagenome-assembled genome bin X19_European_Ground_Squirrel | reverse complement strand
ACGGGCAGCCCGTGTTATTCCTGAGTTCAGGAATAACACCAATGGATGTATCAGGATCACGATTGTGCCGCTGTCGGAGCTGGCCGATACTTGGCTGGGCGGCGGTTTAAGCGATTTTGGTGTGTATCGGGAAGTGAATGCACGGGATGTCTGCGAGCGGGAATTTGTTTATAAACTTTTTCCTGAGGGCTCGCACACCATGCAATTCCAATGCGAAGACGGTCATGTCGAGCCTGTCAACTGTTACGGTTACTCGGCGCTCAAAGTTGCTTATGCTTCGTGGAAGCGGAGGTTTGACGAGTGGGTGCAGCAGAATAATATCCCGGAGGAGATAGAAGCTCACGAGTTTCAAAAACAGACGGAGTATTTTGTGGCCGAGAATGGTTATTCCTTGGATAAGGGGGTAATATACACTACAGTCAAGCTGGACGGTGAGGATTTTCTGCGGCTCTATGTCACCGTCAGCGGAGCACAGCTCGGCGAGACTGATTTGCAGTGTGCAGCTGCTGGTTTATTGGCGGCACAGAATTATTTCCTGATAGTGAAGAATCAGTTTGAGGACCCGATAATCCCGCAATGGGCTTTCCAGCTGGTGCCCCGGATATGAGATTGATACAATAAGGGAGTTCAGTCAAAACAAGCAATAAAGCCTGGGCTAGGATAATAGCCTGGGTTTTTTAACGGTTGTAAGTTTTGGGGAATTACGCTATAATGAGCTTATGGATGAAATTTCACGCTATGCAGTAGGCTTAGATGTTGGTACAAACAACGTACGGACGGTAGTGGCGAGTATTACTGGTAGCGGAGTCTTGAATGTGATTGGCTATGCCGAGGTACCAAATTCAGGGATGCGCCGAGGGGTGGTGGCGAACTTGACGGGGCCGGCGCAGGCGATTGACCGCGCCTTAGGTGAAGCTGAGCGCATGAGCGGGCATGAGGTAAACAGCGCAGCGATTTCGATTAACGGGGCGCAGATTGTTTCGACCCGTACTGAGGGGATGATTGCCGTGGGGGGGATGGAGCACGAGATTACCGAGAGCGATTTGGCGCGCGTAGAAGAGGTAGCTTTGCAGGGAAGGATTCCAGCCAATCAGGCAGTACTCAAGGTGATCCCGTTGCAGTTTATCTTGGATGGCCAGGGCGAAATTAAAGATCCACTAGGTATGACAGGCTCACGTCTTGAGATGAAGGCAAATGTGGTTTCGACTATGACCCCGAGTTACGATAATCTACGAAAGACGGCAGAGCAGGCGAATGTGGTGGCCGAGCAAATTATTCCGAGTGTAGAGGCGGCGGCGCGAGCGGTTTTGACTGAACGTCAGCGTGAGAACGGGGTGGCCGTAGTGGATATTGGCGCTGCCACGACTAGTGTGGCGATTTACGAAGAAAATGACCTGCAGTATGTTGGGGTGGTGCCGGTAGGGTCGAATAATATTACGAATGATTTAGCGGTGATGCTAGCAATCGATACTGAGGTGGCCGAAGAGATTAAGCGGCGCTTTGCAACGGGAAGTTTTGGTTCGGTGGATGCCCCCGTAGTAATTCGGTGGCGCGGTAAGGAACTGCGGTTTGAGCGTAACCAGATTGACGAAGTAGTGCAGGCGAGAGTCGAAGAGATTCTGGAGCTGGTGCGGAAAGAGCTGCGTCGTGCGCATTATGATCAACGTCTTCCTGAGGGGGTAGTTTTGACGGGTGGTGGTGCAAAGATGCGAGATTTGGATAAGTTTGTGCGTGAGACTTTAGAGATGTCCGTAAAGATTGGAGTGCCGATGGGACTAAGTGGTATGAGTGATGTCCTCGGCAAGCCAGAGTATGCGGCAGCGGTGGGCTTGATGTTGGCTTCGGCAGAGGGTGGTCCTGTAGCACAAGGAAAGAAGGTTCGGAGTAAATCCAAGAAAGAGAAGAAACCGGGAGTATTAAAGCGTTTCTTGAGTAAATTTTAATATTTCTAGTAGATGTGTGTTATACTAGAGAAGGATAAGAGAAAGTAAGCGAGGTACGAAAACTATGCCTGAAATTAAGCCAACAGAGGTAGAGAGTTCAGCAAGTATTAAGGTGGTCGGTGTAGGCGGCGCAGGTAATTCGGCAATTGACCGCATGAAAGAAGTCGGTTTATCGGGTGTGGAATTTGTAGCAATTAATACCGATGCACAGGCGTTGCATCATTCTACGGCCGAGACTAAAGTGCACATCGGTCGGGGGCTAGGTGCGGGTGGCGATCCAGAGAAGGGTCGTGAGGCGGCCGAAGCCGGTCGTGAGGCGATTGGCAAAGCACTAGAAGGCGCCGATATGGTATTTATTACCCTCGGGGCTGGTGGTGGTACTGGCTCAGGGGCGAGCCCAATTGTGGCAGAGGAAGCAAAGAATCGTGACATTTTGACGGTTGGCGTAGCGACGAAACCATTTACTTTTGAGGGTCCGAAGCGGCGCAATAATGCGGATATCGCCATTGATAACTTAGCCAAGAATGTAGATGCTTTGATTACGATTCCAAATGATCGCTTGCTCCAGACGATTGACCCGCGGACGCCTTTAACGGACTCCTTTAAGATTGCGGACGATGTTTTGCGCCAGGGTGTTCAGGGGATTTCCGAATTAATTACAGAGCATTCGCTGATTAATCTTGACTTTGCCGATGTTAAAGCCGTAATGAAAAATGCCGGTTCAGCTTTGATGGGTATCGGTCGTGCAAGCGGTGAGAACCGAGCGGTATTAGCCGCACAGCAAGCCATTGAATCGCCGCTGATTGAGGTGAAGATTGATGGTGCTAGAGGTGTACTTTTCTCAATTGCCGGTGGTTATGATATGGCGATGAGCGAGGTACAGGACGCTGCTGAGGTGATTACGGCTGCGGTGGCACCTGATGCGAATATTATCTTTGGTGCCAGTATCCGCCCAGAGCTCGAGGACGAGCTAGTGGTGACAGTAGTAGCAACGGGGTTTGATTCTGAATATTACCAGAAGCTTGATGCAGACCGCCAGGCGGCGGAACGCCAGAACGCAATTGGTACTCCGACAGTAGGCGATGCGGTTTCTAGTCAGTCAGTAGCTTCAGAGACAAATAATTATAGTGGTTACGGTAGTGGTTATAACAATTCTGGCTATTCTGCGCCAGCTGTGAGCCAGCCTGCAGAGCCAACGACTTCGGATTTCACGGCAGAGAATCGTTCAAACATGTGGGATTCGATTCGTACCGAGAACGAAGACGATTTGGACGTGCCGCCGACTTTACGTGATCGCTTGCGCGGGAAGAACAGGGAGTAAAGCTGATGGTAGCGGCTCCGAGAATCGGTGATAGCAAGGTGCTCGAGAGCCGGGAGACTGACGACGGCACCACCATTCGCCGTCGGCGGGTGAGTGCTGATGGGCACCGTTTTACTACCTATGAGCGTATTGAGGTACCACAGTTAATAGTGCGCAAGCGGAGTGGCAATCGTGAGGCGTTTGATCGCGATAAGTTAATCACATCGGTACGACGGAGCGTAGGTAAGTTCTTGAATTCCGAGCTTGAAGTTGATGAGGTGGTGAACCAAGTTGAAAATCACCTGCGCCAGTATGGTGAAGATGAGGTCAGCTCGGAGCAAGTGGGTAACGCGGTTTTGGATGCTCTTGCGAAACGTAATGACGTAGCATATGTACGTTTCGCGAGCGTCTTCTTGAAGTTTACTACTTTGGATGACTTTGAGCGGATTTTGCGAGAACGTAAACAGAAAGGGAATAATTAATTCATGCGCATAGTTTGTGTGTGGCGACGTGAGAGTGATTACGGTCGCAGTATGGAGGAATGGTTGACGGAATTTGAGCGTCGCACAGGTACGGAAATAGAGACGATTGACCCAGATTCGCGCGATGGTGCGGGTTTTTGTCGGGCATATGACATTGTTGAATACCCAACATTGGTTGCTTTAGACAATGACGGTAGTGTTTTGGAAATATGGCGGGGTCAGATGCTACCAACTTTTGACGAAGTCAATTACTGGGCGTTGCAATAGAATAAAAAGTACACCCCAGATATATCTGGGGTGTGGGGCTAGAACTTCCATGGAGGCGTTCTAGCCATTTTGGAGTTTAGAAAGTCGTCCAGTAATCCTGCGACAGCATCAGGATTGATTGAAGCGGTTTTGGTGATTTTGGCGGGTTGAGTTGCGGCTGCGGCGAAGGGATAGCTCTCTTTCACTTCGTCGATTTCCGTTTCTGATACCGGTGGTAAATCTAAGGTAATTTCGCGCTCCCTTTCGTCCCACATACGGTCGATAATACCGTAATTCTTTCCGTTTGCTTGCCAAAAACGTAGGTGAAACCGGTGGAACCGCAGTTTAGAAATACCGTTTTCGGTGTTGCAGGTATCCTCACTTCCACTCGCAGCACGAATGGTGTGGACGTAGGAGGGGAAGGGTATTTTTGCCAAGATTTCTCCAATACGCTGGCTGTAAGCTGCCGGTGCCAGCGGAGTAAATCTCTGAGTCTTAATCGGTCGTCCAACAGTGCCAAATACCGAAATCCAGTCTTTACCTTCTCGTGGCTCCACCTTGTGGATATACGCATAGAGTACACATTCTTCTTCGAAGATCATGTACGGCGTATTGGTATTCTCTACCAGGAGGCAGGGCATTAGCAAAAGCTTTACCTGGATTTTGGGGTTAGCTTTGAACTCGCGTATGCCCTGTACGCGATAGAAAACGTAGAGTTTCGGGCGGAATGAAGCTCGCCAGCGCGCAAAAGTTTCGGGATTGCGCCGCCACTTACTTTTCCGTCTCCGCTTCCGCCGCAAGCGGTTTCCGTAGAAGGAATTATCTTCTTGTGCCTTGAGGTATCTTCGGTGTTTGATAAGGCTCTTGGTGGTAATGCTTATATTTTCCAACCATTTCATCTCCTTTCTGTAAAGAGCTTCTTGCGTAACTATTATATGCAAAACTTAGACACAGAGTGCCAGTATTTTTATTGTGCCACAGATTCTGTGGAAAGTCAATGGTGGGATAGAATTAAATAATGTGTTATAATGATACTAAGAAAACGTTTGAGCGGTTATCACCCGCGAGTTGGCGAAAGAACAGGTTGAGCCTTAGTAGAATCGCTCGTGAATCTGCGTAAAAGATGAATTAAGTGCTCTAAATGAGAAGTTAGATGGTACCGCCCGCCTGGGTTCTAACGGTAAGTAATTGCCGGGGACTCGGCGGGAGTTTTTATGAAATATAAAGCGGGACAGCGTCGGCGTGCAGCCGAATACGAGTTAGCACTGGTCGAATGGTGGAAGAAAAATCGGACGTTTGAGAAATCGGTAGAACAGCGACCGATTGATGAGAGCTATGTGTTTTATGACGGGCCTCCGTTTATCACGGGGATGCCGCATCATGGCACCCTGTTGAGTAGTATTGTAAAGGACGCGGTGCCGCGGTTCTGGACGATGCGGGGGAAGCGCGTGGAGCGGCGCTGGGGTTGGGATTGCCACGGTTTGCCGGCGGAGAATTTTGTCGAGAAGCAGCTAGGTATTACGGATCGGCGCGAGATTGGTACTAAATGGTCGCTGGAGGAATATATTCTCAAAGCGCGCGAGAGTATGGTGGCGAATTCTGAGACTTGGGAAGGCACGATTGACCGCATCGGGCGCTGGGTGGATTTCAAGGGGGCGTATCGGACGATGGACAAGGACTTTATGGAGTCGGTGTGGTGGGCGTTCAAGACGCTGTATGATGCGGGGAAGATTTATGAGGGGCGCAAGGTTTTGATGTATGATACGAAGTTTGCTACGCCCGTATCGAAGTCCGAAGTAACAATGGATAATGACGCCTATCAAGAAGTGACAGATCCAAGTGCCTATGTGAAGTTTAGAGTTTGCGACACGAAAGCTGATACTCCAGTTTACCTGCTAGCTTGGACGACAACGCCGTGGACTTTGCCGGCTAACTTGGCCCTAGCGGTGAATCCGGAGATGGAATATATAGCGGTGAAGGTGCAGGAGAGTGAAGAAACATTGGTTTCGTTGGAAACCTGCGAGAAAGCTGGTCCAGAAGAGGTGAAGAAGGCGCTTGAAAGTGGAGAAGATGATTTTGAATTAATGCAAGAGCTTTCGCACTCTGTGCTCATTTTAGCAAAGTCGCGGCTAGAAGCGACTTTGGGGGCTGTTAATTATGCGGTGATTAAAGAGGGAATCAAGGGTAAAGACCTTATCGGCTTGACATACGAGCCAATCTGTGATACAATAGATAGAGAAGCCAAGTTGAAAGACACTTGGACGGTGCTTGGTGGGGATTTTGTATCAGATAGCGATGGTACGGGGATTGTACATATTGCACCAGCGTATGGCGAGGATGACTATAAGCTGTCGCAGGAACACGAGGTGGATTTTGTTGACACGCTGGATGAATATGGCTATTATACTGAGCCGGTATTGACCTGGTTGCATGAGCTAGGGGTACGTGACACAGATGAGCGGGGGATCGAGATTTGGGCGGGGAATAAGTTCATCGCGAAGTGCCTTGAAGAGAAAGGTATTGTCTGGAAAATTGAATACATTAAGCACGAGTACCCCTTTAACCCGCGTTCGAAACAACGAATTATGTACCGGGCGTTCCCGAGCTGGTTCTTTGATGTGCAAGGTCAGAAACCGTTGATGATTGCGCAGAATGAGAATGTCAATTGGTTCCCAGAGTACCTGAAGCACGGGCGCTTTGAGAAGAATATCGAGCAGGCGCCGGATTGGAATTTGAGCCGCGACCGCTTTTGGGCAACGGCAATGCCGGTATGGAAAGGCGACAAGGGAACGGTAAAAGTAGTCGGGAGCTATGCGGAGCTAGAAGAGCTTTCTGGAGTGCGGCTGGAAGACTATCACCGGCCGTGGGTGGATGAGATTGAGTTTGATATCAACGGAGAGCATTTCAAGCGGATTGAAAAAGTTCTCGACTGCTGGTTCGAAAGCGGCTCGATGCCGTTTGCGCAGTTGCATTATCCGTTTGAGAACAAGGAGAAGTTCGAAAAGAATTATCCGGCGGATTTCATCGTGGAATATGTTGGGCAAGTGCGAGCATGGTTCTATTATGTGCATTGTGTGAACACTACGCTGGCCGAGGTGGGTGGTTTCGGGCCGGCGGCGCAGGCGCGGGCGGAGAAAAACGCTTTCAAAAATGTGATTACCACGGGTACGTTGGCAGGTAATGATGGCCGGAAGATGAGCAAGTCATTAGGAAATTATACCGACCCGAATGTATTAATGGATCAATATTCAGCGGATGCACTAAGGTTCTTGCTACTGTCGAGCCCGGTGCTTTCGGGTGAGGATTTCGCGCTGACTGACAAAGATGTGAGCGATGTGCAGCGGAAGCTGGCGATGATTTGGAATGTGTATGACTTCTTTACGACTTATGCTGAGGTGGACGGTTGGGAAAGCCCGGTGGATAGCCATTGGCAGGGTGGTGAGCTGAAGAACCCGCTAGACAAGTGGATTATTGCTCGGCTACATGAGTTGAAGCGTGATGTAACTGTGGGGATGGAAGAATATAATATTCCGAAGGCGCTTGCGGGAGTGTTACCGTTTGTGGACGATTTGAGTAACTGGTTTGTACGGAGGAGCCGCAGAAGGTTTTGGAAGAGCGAGGATGATGCCGATAAAGCCGAGGCCTACTGGACGTTGTGGAAGGTGCTGTCGAAGCTGGCGCAGGTTTTGGCGCCGTTTACACCGTTCTTGGCAGAAGAGTTGTGGCAGAAAGTAGTAGCGGGCGATGACCCCGAGAACAGCGTACATCTGACGCGCTGGACGGAGTCGGGGGAGATTGATGAGGAGATTTTGGCGCAAATGGCGCGGGTGCGTGAGGTGATTAACGAGGGCCTGGCGCTGAGAATGCAGAAATCGGAGACTGAGGCGCAGGTTAAAGTGCGCCAACCGTTGAACAAATTTGTGTATAAGGGTGAACAACTGCCAGAATGGGGTGAAGAAATTATTAAAGACGAGTTGAATGTGAAGCAGGTGGAGCCTGGTGCTGAGACTTGGCTGGATAAGGAAATTACCCCTGAATTGGCAGAGGAAGGCTTTATCCGGGAGCTGATTCGGGCGGTGCAGTCCGCGCGCAAGAAAGCTGGTCTTAATGTGGATGATCGGATTAAGTTAAGCGTGAGCTGTGAAGTGCCAAGTGTATGGAGTGATACTCTGAAGGCAGAAGTACTGGCAAATGAGCTGAGTCGAGATGCGAATTACGCCTATGACGAGATTGCGAAAGTTGCTGGTGAGAACATAACGATTAGCCTCGAAAAAGCTTAGAGCTTGACTTCGGTGGGTAAGTATGCTATAATGGAAGGATGAGGTGGTTTTTGATGGGTTAGATTTACCTACAAAAACCAAATAGATTTTAATCTCAGGTAATTTGAAATTGAACAAACAGATCGTTAATGGGGGTGAAAAAATGAGCAACGAAGAACATTTAGTAGAAGAAGGCAAGCTGAGCTGGCCAGAAGTTTCATTCTGTGTAAGTGGATTAGTAAACCAAATTTCATCTTATACAGTAGAAGAAAGGTGGCGGGCTCCGCATTATGTTGTGGCGGCAGCAGGAGAGGAGAGTCTGTCTGATGTGCTGTCTCGGGTAAGGATTTCGTATTCTGTTTTAGGGCCGAAACCGCCGAGAAAGCATTCCGGTCTATGGAATGTAGATATGGGCATGGACCCGTTTTCGCAGCTTACAGCTGGGATAGTTCCGGATGCGAAGGAGTGGGCAAAGTTAATCTCTGGTCAGGATATTCGCTGGCGATTGTATGGCGTAGATTTCGAAGATGAAGATCGAATTGTACTTCATTTCATGTATCTTGACACAGAAACGATGAAGAAGGATGCTGCCAGTGGTATCGTTCTGGACTTCCGGGATGTAGAGGAAATTGCGTTGCAATTTGTCCAGGTTGACGATTCCAGCCCTAACTCTATTCCTGAGAGAAAGATAGCCTACAAACGAGCTCGGGGCAACGGAAAGGATGTGCATACGGCCTTGCACTTGCAGGATTGTTATTTTGGACATGAAATTGTCCAGGTCTTTGGCAAGAGCTTTGTGCGGACGCATATTCCGGCTACTTTGCGCCTGGATGTACCAATTGATGCTTTGTAGATTGAAGCACTTCAAGAGCTTGGGTTTCGACCTGGGCTTTTTAGTTTGTCAGAGGAAAAGGCAGGGAATTTTGACTTTTTTGAAGAATAAAGCATAAAGGGTATTGACTTTTTAGCTAAGGTGTGCTAACATAGGAGATAGTTAGATAATAAATAAAAACAATAAACAAACCATATCTAACCACAAAATCGCGCAAAGGCAAGAGTGTAAGCCCCAGCGAGCCAAACACTAAAACTAAAACAAAAGGAAAAGCCATGAGCGAGAAAATAAAAACTTTAAACATCGAAGGAGATACCTATGTAATACCTGGTGAAGATAAAATTAATCCGGCGGAGATTACGGATGTAACTGATCCCGCCAACGACTGGAACAACTTTAACACATACGGGGACGAGGCTGAAGAAGCTAAGTATATCCCGAATCCAGACATTAGCGATGAGGAATTGAATCATATTCTTGATCGTGCTAAAAAGCTCAAGCTTAAAATTGGTAAGAGCGCCTTAGATACCGTTTTTGGTAGGGCAGCTTAACTTGGCGAATTAAGTAATGAAAGGAATGCCTATAAGATAGATTTGAAGCATATTTGAAGCGATTAAAAGTAAACCCGAGCAGTAAGCCCGGGTTTACTGGTGCTTGTGAGATTAAACCGTGTGTGCTAAAATTAACCATAAGAAGAGATTTTGGCATGAAGATTTTTGGTGGTAGGGATGCTTATTATAGAGGCACGAACGATGACCCGCTGCAAACGCAAGAGGCTTGGGATGAGATGTCAAAATTGACATCTCCGGTAAGTGCAGCACTTACGCCAGAATCACAGCCGGATCAATCAGTGGTAGATGGTGGCAAACGGCCAGAAAATGCCATGTATCCCGAGGATCAGGGAGAGGCTTTGCGCCGACGCGTGCGGGATCAGAAACTGGGTGAAGCTGCCTTGGGCTCGGCTGGAGAGACGCTAGAACGAGACCTGGCGCCAGCGGAAGATGACTATACGGTAGTGTCTGAGAGTCGAGTGCAGCCAGGCGAAGGCTATGATTGGGATTACGAGCAAGATTTGAACCAAGAGGACCAAGAGGAAATGGCACATTGGCTCGGTGAGATGCAATTGACGGACAAGGAATTTTGGCAGGCGGTGAACCATGAGAATTGGCTGGGGACGGGTGCGGTGGTGCGAGAGAAACTGCCGGATTTTAGCGATTTGAAGAATAAGGCAGCGGTTTACTTTTATGCGATTGCGCCGGGCTTGAATCCTGAGGGGTTGAGCGAGCGGCCGGGGATTGTGACGAAGATAGCTATGCGACGCTTGTCGGGGGCAGAAGCGGAGAAACGGATGGAGATGAAGCAACCTGAGTGGCACAGGAAGCATGCGGTGGCTGAGGGGCTTTTGGGGGCAGAGCGGGTGTATCAGCGAGCGATGAAGGACTTTGATGCTGAGACGCCGGCGGAGATTGCCGATGAAGTCTATGAGCAGGTGCGAAGAGCTTATGGCAAGGGAACTTTGATTACCAAAGGACAGGGCGATGAGCTGAGCCCGAATGAAATGATTATTTTGCATGCAATTGACCGAGGTACAGGGGAGGACGATAAGCAGGCGGGTGGAATGACGGTCGAGGAATTAGCCGAGAAGTTGATTCCGAAAGATGCGCCTTCGGAAGTGAGAGTACAGGTATTGCAGCAGCAATTGCAGGCGGCCGAGAAACGAATTAGCGGGTTGCCGGATGAGAATCCAGCAAAACAGACTTTGATGACGGCCGCGCAAAATCTCTATGAGGCGATGATTGAATTAGAGGCTGCAGCCATTGTGGCGGCGAATCGAGAGACGCCTGAGAATGGGTCGGATCGCATGACTGAGACGCAAGCGCGTGAGAGTATGGATTTGACGGCCTTAGGGTTGGAGGACAAGTTGGGTAATCCTGAGTATCCGATGGATTTGAAAGAGGTTGATCAGAATATTAAAGAGGTAGAGAGGATTTTGGGTGATTTGCATAAATTGGCGGTACGGAGCGAGGCGGAAGTAATTTGGCTGAAGGAACAAGGGGCGAGTGTGGCTGATGACCGAGTAGTGAGTCTGGACTTACAGAAAGCGCGGGCAGTAGAAATGGCTAGGCAGTATCATTCGGTATTGCAAGTGCTACAAGCCAAGAAAGGGAAGTCGTCGACGTAAACTTGACGGGGTATTATGCTTGTGGTAAATTAAGCATAGAATAGTCATGTAGAAAGGTACGCCAATGCCAGAAATAAAACTTACGAACACCAAATTTATTCGAATTTTTGTCGATAGGCTGTTGAAAGATAAAGGAGTTCCCGAGGCAGAATGGCCGACATTGCGTGATAGCTTAGTGCAGGAAGTGGAAGAAAAAATTGAGACGGCGATGCTGGGGACGCTATCCGTAGAACAACTAGAACAGCTAAACCGCTTGCTGGACGAGGGGGCAGATGATGCAGAATTGGAGAAATTCTTTGCGGGGGTGGAGGGGGATTACACCCAGTCGATTGAGCGAGCCTTGGCGGAATATCGTAATAATTTTCTACAGAAGAAGGAGGCATAATGGTAGGCGAAGCGATAGGCAATACTGGCGAACAAAACGATCGAACGCAGATTGAGCAGAAATTGGGTAGTGCCGCCATGGCAGAGCTGGCAAAAGTGCAAGAAATGGTGGAGAATATGACGCAATTCAAAATCGCTGTAGCGTTGACCCCGTATTTTAATGAACATAATGTCACCATGGGGACAGAACGAATGGGCGCGGCGTATCGGATTATGCAAGGTGGTGGTACACCTGAGGAACTGCAGGCCTTGGCGCAGGCCGTAGAGCGTAGGACAGTGAGAGAAACTCCGGCGGAAGAAAATGCTCCAGAGAGTCAGAGCCAGGCAGAAGAAAAACCGCCAGTAGTGGATGAGGCGCAGCGCTTGATTGGAGAGGAGTCGCCCGAGGCATATCTTGAGGCGTATTATAAAGATATTGCTAAAATGGCTGCTGAAGCGCCGAAGGAGAAAGCAGGATTATTATTCGCTTCGCCAGAGGCACGCGAGTATGCTGAACGGCGTTATAATGATGCTATCGCTACGCTCAATGAAATGAAGCGAAAGTACAATGTGGTGTTACAGGCTTATCCGAATGCTGGGCAGGAGCTACCAGAGGAAACCAAGGATGAAGCTGGGGAGGAACAATCCGAGGGTGAGCCCAAAGCTTCAGAATTGGAAATGAATGATGTTAATAATAAATTGTCGGTTACTGATGCGATTGCAGTATTGGTAGCGGCAGGACTTTCAAAAGCTGAGGCCGAGGCTTTGAAGGCGAAGTTAGTTGAAAAGCCGGAGGGTGAACCGGAGGATGGCTTTGCAGAGGCAGGTTCAGGTGCACCAACTCCCGAAGAAGTAGCAGCGGCTGCGGCGGCGGCGGGGCAGCCTTATCGCACGGCGATTGTACGAAAAGCAAAGGGTCCACAGTATCCACAAAATGAACGTCAGCGGCGCGAAGCTTGGGAGCAGCTAGTGCGGGAAAGTGTTCCAGGCCGGTTCGATAAATATGACGAAGAGTTGCAGCGGATGCGTCGTGAACAGGCTTTTGCTGAGCAGAAGGGAGTTAAGCCACAGAAGGTGGAAGCGCCAAAAACCGAGGAGGTTGCTGAGGCTGAAAATGAGATTGAAAGTGGCGCAGGGCGATTTGATAAATACGATGAAGAATTGCAGCGCATGGAGCGTGAGCGTTTAGCGAAAGAGGCTAGGCGCAAGGTAAGGGGTCGTAAGCCTTTCCGTCGCTGGACGGGGCAAGGTTTGCGTCGAGCGGCTACAACGATGCTGATGATGTCGCTGACGGCTGGGATAACGCTTGGAGCATCCCGGACGGGAGATTTACGGACCGTAAATGCGACAACCGCTCAGCCGGAAGTTGTCGCATCGGAGGTTACTACGGGTGAGTATATCGCAACTGAAGCCGAGGCAACAGCACCAGCAGCAGAGGTGGAAACCGTGAGTTCTGATTTGGGGATTACGGCTGAAGATTTGAACAGTATTTATGAGGGTGAATTAGATTTTACGGATGCTGAGGCCTGGAGTCGTGGTACGGAGCTCTATGATGGATTTACGGAGCGTGAAGGTAGCCAAGAGATGGAAAATGGCCTAATGTCGAACTATAATAAGTTCCATGAGGAGAACAAGGAGCGTAAGAATAGTTGGTCGGCAGGCTATGTAGATAAGTTGTTTGACGCCGAGGGGAATTTATTGCCGGATGCTAATAAGATTGCCGCACGGGAAACAATTGATCTCCTACGCGATGAACCACAGGCCTTGGCTTCGTTTGTGGCGGTTTATCCAGGGATTATGGAGCGTTGTGGGGTGGATGCGAGTGTTGTCTCAGAGCAGAATGTGGAAACTCGTGCCAAGATGTTGATGGATTTGATGCTAGCTGATGGTGGTGGCGATCTACAGAGGAAGCTTCTGGGTGGTCTAGATTTAGCCTTGAACAACGAGAATACGGAATATACTTTCTATCAGAATTATGATGCGGCACGTTCGTTCTATTTCAAACAAGCTGAGGATACAGATGGTGCGGCTGACGGAGTATCACATAACCCGTCTGATTATGTGATTGGTACAGATTTGATTCAGCGAAATGGCGACTGGTACTTCAAGCTGAAGATTACTTATGCCGGCGGTGGGTCGGATGGCGGTAACCATCATCCAGGTTGTGGTGGGCAGACGGACCTTGATGCGCAAACTTATGAAGTAGTTCAGCCAGTATTGGAGACGGTAGTGGATTATTATGTAACTGTTCCGTTTGAAGAGGGCGATGAAACGATTGCAGTAACGGTTCCGGCGGCGGAGCAAGAAGCGGGAACAGAGGGCGAACCGGAGGGTGAGCCCGAAAAGGATACTGAAAGTGAACCTACGGAAGAGGAAATTCAACAGCGCGAAGAAATCCAGCAGAAGAATTTGGCGAATTTGGTTAATGTGGTTCAGAGTGGTGGACAGTCGCAAATTGTCGATCAGCGAGCTGAAATTGGTGCAGTAACGGATGAAGGCGCGACTTTCGTTAGCAATGACGCTTCGGCTGAGATAATTAATGGTCAGCAAGCAGGACTGGATCAGTCGGCTAAAGACGCCGCATTAGCTACAGCTGAGCAAACCATAGCTGATGCAAAAGCAGAAAAGATAGAAGAGCAGGTACGCAATATGTCTGACGATGAATTTGCTGCCTTTGTCAACAGTCTGACCAATGCTGCGGCTAATAATACCTACTATGCTAGCCAAGACGTCCAAAACCAAGACGTCCAAAACCAAGACGTCCAAAACCAAGACGTCCAAAACCAAGACGTC
>X19_European_Ground_Squirrel__coassemble_32_pt1 | contig 14717 bp, 16 predicted proteins | sample X19_European_Ground_Squirrel__metabat2_high_PE_007 | metagenome-assembled genome bin X19_European_Ground_Squirrel | reverse complement strand
CATCAAATCTTAACGGAGCTTTCATCTGTCTGGTCCCCTTCTCGACAGCAATTACTTTCTCCGCCCCTAACCGCAAGGCCAGCTCCGTAAATCCCCCGGTTGATGATCCAATATCTAGTACAGTTTTCCCCCGAAAATCATAGCCAAACGCTCGCACCGCACCAGCCAACTTCAGCTCCGCTCGACCGACAATCCCTGTATCCATTTGCTACCCCTCCCAAATCTGGAATTTATCGCTCTCAACATAAACTAACTGGTTATCGTTCAAGAACAGCATTGGCTCAGAAATTGCATAGAATTTCTCAAAGTTATCCTTGATAGAACTAGAATACTTATCAAACTTGTCCGTGTTGTTCCAATGTGGCCTAATCAAGAAATTCACCAACCCCATGCCCTGATAGCTATCCAGCACCGGCGGATTAGCTCGTCTATCCTTAGTTAGAAAACGGTAGGGCGAAATATCCCTACCCGTAATAATCGATCCTGTACTTTCACCGATGTACGGCACTCCCCGCGCCAGAGCTTCTTTCACAATCTCTCCCAATTGACACTTCTGCGCCTGTTCCAACATATAAATACATTGCCCACCCTGCACGAAAATCACATCCTTGTCGGAAACTTCTTGGCGTACTTCATCCTGGGTCTTCCCCTCAATATCATAATCAAAAACCTGGCACCCATGCGCTTTCAAAATCTCTCTACCCTCATCTATCCACCCTCGCTCATCAACCGGGTGTAAATTCCCTGCCGTTATAATGTAAGAGATCTTCAGCTCTGAGGTATCTTTATCCAATTTCCGCGCAATATCATTAAGCACCAAATCGGCCACGCCCTTTCCCCGAAAGCTTGAAGTTAAATAAGCTGGCGCTACCTTCTCTCCCAAATCCATATTCTCTCCGTTTTGTTACTATATATATTATATCACGCCGCCCCTATCACCTACTTCACTCTCGTTATAACATAGCCAAAGAAAATCACAAGTCTGTGCGCAGCGGGTTTATCTATCGCAATCTTGGTATCTTTGGATATGCGGGTAATGCTGGTTCAGGCTGGTCCGCTTATGCATTGGCTGATATCAAACTTGCAAACCGTTTAGATATTGGCGTTACTGGTGTTACGGCTGTAACTAATGGTGGGACGCGTTCTAATGGTTCCCCCCTCCGTTGCCTTAGTACTGTATGAGATATGAGCTATTTTTTATCTGCTCGCCGACAAATAAAGACAAACGGTTCCATATCAACCGCACAACTCTTATCCATACCCTTCTGCATTCTAGCTACAATCGGTTTCAGCTTCGCCTTAGCTAAAATCGGCACAATATCTTCCATCTGCCACTTATGCCAAAAGATATAATTCCCCTCTTTCTCACCATCTAGCTGATAACCAGTTTTATCGTAACATGTGTTCGTAAACACCAGCAAGAATTTTCCCTCTGGCTGCAACAAATCGTGCACATTGCAAAAGAATTTCTTCAACATCCCTTTACTCAAATGTTGCACCAAATGAATAGCGATAATCCCATCAAACGCTCCTTCCATCAGATTATCAATTTCCGTCGCACCTAGCACTACAAACTTCGCCTTATCAGTTTTCTGCCCAGCAACTTTTATCATCTCTTGCGATAAATCACACGCCGTCACATTATAACCATGTTCCGCCAACCATTGCACCGCATCACCTGCGCCACAACCCACATCTAGCACTTTCCGACCTTTCAAGCTATCCAAGAACTCCTGCCAAATCCCCATCGCCTGCAGAGTCTCCATATCACCCGCGCCATCAGTATAATCCGAACCTAAGTTATCATAACATTTACGATTAGTATCAATAATAAAATTATCGTCAACTTTCTTCATAATCCTCCTCACACATACCCCAATAGCGCCGGGAACTCCCGATAGCCACTTTCCGAATTCAGATGCCCACCATCCTTAATCACAATTTGTTTAGTTGCAACCGTATTAGCAAATTCTATCTCCGCACCATAGCTCACATAAAGATCATTCTCAGTATAGAAACAAATAGTCTCATCACAATATTTTCTAATCTCACCAAGATTATCTAAGTACATACTCTGGTTCACAGCATCGTAATCTTTATCGATACCAAAGTAATTATTAAATCCACAAACAAATACCAGCCGCCTCACTCTAACTTTATTCTCAATTAAGAACTTACAAACAAAAACTGGCGCAATTGAATGCGCAAAAATAGTTGTGCCTTCCGCAATCAAACCCGCCTCTAGATAAACTTTGAGCAACTTCGCCCAATTGTCATAATTTTGGAATCCCACACCAGTCGGAAAATCTGGAGTATAGACTTCTTTACCCCGCTTGCGCAACTCCCCACGCAACCATGGCAGCCAATTCACAAACGGGCTACCAAAACTTCCGTGTATCAAGAAATAATTTTCTTTAGAATTCATATTCCCTCGCTTCCGCATTACCATATTCAATGCTCCACCAATCGGTGCTGTCATCATAACCAACCAAATTATGGTGTAACCCCCGTACCACTTGACCATGCGCCACAATCAAAACTACCTCGTCATCACCATGCTTGACTTTAATATCGTCTAAAACCGCTCTTGTCCGAGCTAGAACTTCCCGCACCGGCTCGATATTCCCTACATTTGTATTTAATTTAATATCGCCAATGTCTACGCCAGTTGTCTCAGTCCAATTATTGATCTCTTTGCCTTCAAAATCCCCAAATGACCGTTCCATTAACCGCTCGTCATAAATGATATTGTACTTGCCGTCAGTAGCAAGTACTGCCGTTTCGGCAGCGCGTTTTAGAGGTGAGGCGTACACCGCATCAAATTTAATATCCTTGATGCTTTCACGCAAACCCTTGGCCTGCTTGATACCCGTTTCATTCAACGAGATATCGGTCCGCCCCTGAGCCTTATGCTGAACATTCCAATCGGTCTGCCCGTGTCGAGCAATATATAATTTCATATTTCAAATCTTAAAAATATAATCTTCCAGCGCTGCATAAATCGCATCCCGTTCGACTAACTCGTGATTGCTAATCAGTATTCGCAACTCCGACATCGTACAAAACTTAACAGCCTGTACCTCGCTTTCTTGCATCTTGATGTCTTCAAGATGCAAGTTCGGCTTGCGAAGGATAAAGAAATCATAAAACTGTTTTTCTATGATACCATTTTCGTACTCTTGTTCTCCACGGTGGCAAAACATATATCGAAAGTCACTAATATCAATATGACGCCCAAGATTAACACTAACTTCTTCGTTAATTTCTCGCGCTGCTGCCGATAAAGAATCTTGCCCCGCAGATATATGTCCAGCCGCCGATATATCCCACATATCGGCATTTTTCTCCTTATTATGGCTACGTTGTTGTAGAAGAATTTCATTCTTGTCGTTCAAAATCGCTACGACAATACAACGATGCCATAACCCTTCCCGGTGAACTTGCTCTCGTGTCGCCACGCGCCCAGTCTTCACACCATTTTCATCCAAGACGTCAATCATTTCTGGCATTGACGCCCCCTTTCACTAAACTCGTATATTCTCTAACTGGGTTAGAGAATAAGGGTTCCCTTATTCTCTAACTGGGTTAGAGAATAAGGGTTCCCTTAGCTTCATAATTACTCCAAATTTATCTGCTCCTATTATACCAGCTCCACCGGTAATAGCGCAATCTTCCCCAGACCTTAAATTGAACTGCGCCTGTGCGCAGCGGGTGGGTCGATAACTATGTCGCTGTGATCAAGAATCCTGGGCAACGCGGTTATAATTGGGCATCTCGGGCGCAAACCGCCACAAATGGTTACTACTTTTCTTGGTATGACATCGACTCGCATCCGTCCAATAGTAATGCTCGCTTCCATGCTTCCCCCCTCCGTTGCCTTAGTACTGTATGAGATATATAATATATCTATGCATACTGAAATCGAAGCTCAATTTCTTGATATCAATAAGGACGATCTTCGCCGCAAGCTCCAACAGCTCGGCGGTAAGCTCATCCAGCCAGAAATCCTCATGTCGCGCACCATTTTTGATACTGGTCCCCACCAATTTGCCCGCGTTCGTAACGAAGGTAACAAAATCACCATGACCTATAAAAATGTCCTTGATTCCTCCTCCATCACTGGTACCAAAGAGATCAATCTCGAAATCGACAATTACAATGCCGGCGTTGAATTTCTAAAGTCTTGCGGTCTACCAATCAAAGCTCATCAAGAGACCCTCCGCGAAATCTGGCACTACCGCAACAGTGAGCTCTGCATCGATACTTGGCCTTGGATTCCCGCGTTCCTCGAAATTGAAAGTCCCACCCCCGAGGAAGTTTGGCAAGTCGCCAACGAGCTTGGCCTAAGTCGTAATAACGCCAGCTCCGGCTCAGTTGACACAATTTACCAGCACTATTACGGCATCGAGCCCGACGTACTCAACATGCACACTCCGATGATTACCTTTGAGTGCCAACCACCCGAATGGGTTAAGCCAGAAATGTTACCCTAGCAAAACCTGTTCCAATATCTTACATCCACCTTTATCTTGAACTTGTAAGAATTCCTTACAAGTTCAACCTCTTCGTGCGCAGCGGAGATGTTGTTATTAGCCGTGGCGTACTTAGTTTACCAGCCAGTACTGCTGGTTCTTGGAGCAAACGCTATCTTAGCGTCCAACATGCTATTGGATACTATAACGATAGCGCTAGCATAAGCCCATCGGAGACCTTGCAGCGTTTTGATGCTCTCCCCCTCCGTTGCCTTAGTACTGTATGTAGATATAGAGTAACGCTAACTTTTTTGCAAAAAAGTTAGCCTAAAATAACACCTTAACAGGGGTAGCCCCACGAACAAAAATTCAAAAAAGGCAATGATAATATACCATCGCCTTTTTATATCACGAAAAACTTTTACTTCTGACGTTCACGATAAGCGTAAGTCTCGGTATCCACCGAGACCACATCACCTTCCTTAATAAAGGCTGGGACTTTCACGACTACGCCCGTTTCCAGAGTCGCATCCTTTTGTACCGAACTTGTCGTATCCCCTTTCACGGCATTCTCGGTGTAAGTCACTTTTAGCCAAATATTCTTTGGCAGTACCAAGTTAATCGGCGTACCATTGTAAAACTGAATCTCCATTTCATCGCCATCGCGCATGAAATCTTTCGCATCTCCCACCATATCTGCCGAAAGCTCATATTGCTCAAAACTCTCTGGATCCATGAAATAGAATTTCTCATCATCCTTGTAAAGATATTGCACTTTCCGTGTCGTCACTTCGGCCGGCTCAATCTTTTCCTGCCCCTTAAAAGTTTTCGGCAGAAGTGCGCCCGTGATTAGGTTCTTTACCTTCACGTTAACGATTGAACCACCTCGCCCCATCACTTTCTGTGAATACTCAACCACCTTATAGGGTTGACCGTCCAGCGTAATCAGCACATTTTTCTTCAAATCGGTTGGACCATACATTTATAGTTTCCCCTTTCTCTTACTTTAATTTGATGCTACAAATGGGAGCAGCGCTAGATGGCGGGCACGTTTTACCGCCACCGCCAATTGACGCTGTTGCTTAGCCGTCAGACCAGTCTTAGCAATTGGCTCAATCCGACCGTAGATATCAATGTAACGTTGCAAAGTCTTGACATCACGATAGTCAAAATACAAATTTGGGTTTACTTTAGCTTTTTTCATCATTTCTCCTCTTTGCCACCCTTAAAATGGAATTTCATCCAAGTTAATTTGATCTTCTGGTACGTCATCTGGTACAACGTCACTACTCATATCCGGCTCATTATTGTCTGAGCTACCCCGTGAGCTATTGTAGCTGCCACTATTGCCACCATTACCGCCGATGAAAGAGAAATCTTCCACGACAATCTCGGTACGTGAACGACGTTGACCAGAATTTTTATCTTCCCAACTACGCTGCTCCAAACGACCCGACACCAGCAGAGCTGACCCCTTATGTACATATTGGCAAATTACTTCGGCCGACTTACCCCAAGCTACACAATCAAGATAAGACACTTGGTCTTGCTGGTTACCACTACTATCCTTATAAGAACGGTTCACCGCCAGCGCGAAGCTACAAACTTGTGAGCCTCCGGTCGTAGTACGCATCTCCGGATCACGCGTAATATTGCCCGCGACAATTGCCTTGCTAAATCCGCGCATTATTTCTCCTCCTCAGCGTCCAAATTAATCCCCGCTGCCTCAGCGTTAGCTCGGCGTGCCGCCTGCTTAGCTTCAGCCTTTAGCTTGCGCTCATCAACTTTTACCAGCAAATGACGTAAAACTTCATCCGTAATATTCAGAGTGCTCTCAATCTTAGCTGGAGCATCGGCTGGCAACGACACCTCGTAGTAATATATACTGCAAAGCTCTGTCCCTTGATGTCGTAAGCCAAGCGCTTCTTACCATCATTTTCTTCTTTAGTAATTTTGCCACCATTTTTCTCAATCAGAGATTTAATTTTGGTAGTGGCTGGTTCTAAATTCATCTCCAAATCGGGATGAATCAAAACCGTAAGTTCGTAATCTTTCATTACAATACTCCCTTGGTTATAGCTAACACGGCTCCAACACCTGCCAGCTGAGTTGATATTACTATCAGTCTAGCACAAGACTCCAAAACTGTCAATGTCAGTTACCGGGTATGATGCAACGCACCGACTCTCCCCAATATGCACCTTCATCGACATAAGGTAGGACCTTCACAGTCGGTGCAGTTTTATGGGTCATCACATAACCACCAGTTGGCCCTTTGGTCGATGACCACCAATACCCATGCTGCCCCTCCTTCTTGACACCAGTATCCTCCACGTACCCACTCGCAATGAAGTAGAACGGTGCTGCTTTCAATTTACTAATCCCAGTCGTGCTATTTGCAATACCACTCCACAACGCAGCTTCTTCACTATTCGGACCACCCGTTGGCAAACGCCAACCTGTCGGGCAGACACCCTGAGCTGACTTCCAAGAATAAAGCGTACCATACGACTTTAGCCCGTCCTGCCAATCACCACGATAATAATACTGCTCCGGATAACCATCCATAACCCAATTCGCCAAGTTGCTACTGGAGTCAAATCTCGTTCCACTGCCCCCATCATAGTCCAGATTCTGTACCATCCAGCAATTCCCATCTTTTGCCAGTTTACTCACCCAATAAGTATGATTATCGCGCGTATCAACGAGCAGCCTGCGCGCATTCTCATTGGTTACTGTCGTATTCTGACAAATCTGTGGTGTTACTTCCTGCATTGTGTCCACCGTGAATAGATCTTTCGGCTCCTGCGCCGGATCCCCATAGACACACCGTACCGATTCACCAAAATAGTAATCATCGCCCGCTAATGGCTGGAATGTTGTTTTGCCATTTGCACTACTATGAGCCATCGTGGTTAGGGCTGAATCTCCCGCCCGTCGCGCTGCATGATAATCCGCTTCCACATTATATTTCTTCAGGCCACCATCATCAATGTACCCACTCGCCCAGAAATAATACGGCGCTCTCAGAATCGCAGCTCTCTTGGCGGTCGCATTCGCTCCAATACTATCGCCACCGAATAAATTGTCATAATCCCCACCTGAGCCACCTGTTGGCAAACGCCAACCCGTTGGGCAGACACTTAGAGCCGCCTTATAACTATAATAGCTCCCGTCCGATTTTCTGCCCACATCATTATCACCATTATAGTAATATTGGGCAGGGTTAGAATGGAACTCGCTAATCCATTGGCTCAGATCGCTATTTTTATCAAATCTCTTCCCGCCCCCATCATAGTCCAGATTCTGCGTCATCCAGCATTGCCCGTCTTTTAGCTTCGTCACCCAATACTTTTTACCATCGCGCTCATCTAACAACTGCTTAGAATCCCCCTCCTGCGACACTGCACAGATATCTGCCGTCATCTCTTGCATCGTCTCAATCATCAGAAGTTCCTTTGTTTCCGTCTCGTCCCCTGTCTTCGCAATACATCTCACCGGCTCTCCGTAGAAGTTCGTATCATCCCAATCGATAAAATATTTCTGCTCTGGGTATTCGACCCCCCAACCAATCGACATCGATGTATTCGGTCTCGCTCCACTCCGCGTGCTCGTCCAACCCGTTCGTGTCGTCAATGCCCTTAAACCCTTATTACCATCTACATAACCCGTTGTCCTGAGATAGAACGGTGCCTTTGCTACCCGTTCCCACCATTCCGGCCAGCTGCCTGACCCCGAATTACCCAAATCATTCAGTTCCGCTACGTCAAACAGTTTATCCCATTCACCCCCAACTCCACCTGTCGCAAGTCTCCATCCAGTCGGACAAACATTCATTGCCGCCATATAACTATAATAACTTCCGTCCGACTCATGCCCCTTCTCATTGTCACCATTATAATAATACTGTACCGGGCTTGATGTTCCATCATTATCCCATTTCAAATTATCTACATCCTGCCGTGTAAACCGCGTATCTCCACCCCCATCGTAATCCAGTTCCTGCGCCATCCAACACCGCCCATCATGCATCTTGGTTACCCAATATTTCTTGCCATCGCGTTGGTCAATCAATTGCTTGGTCTCGCGTGCGCTCGTCGCATTACAAACTTCTGGCGTCATTTCTTGCATATACTGAATTGTAAATGGTACACCGTTATACTCCTGCCAAGCATAATCCAACGTCATTGAACCAATTGTGTCTTGTACTGCCGTCTGCGTGAATGCTACTTCCGTCTCCGTGCACTCACCCGGCTTCAGCACGGTTCCCAGCACCAAGCTCGTTCCCACCTGCACTTTATCAATTTTTGCATTCAACGTTCCAATCGCTGTCGCTGGCTCATCCAAGCCTGTCAGCTCAAACGATTTGGTCTTACTATAATTGCAGGTTTTTATTGCATAAGTAATCTGTTCATTCTGCGCCGTAATCTCCGGATAGAGACTTACGCTCTTTGATGTATATTCCGCATTATAAGCTTCAAAAGCATTATCGCCTTTACTTACCACCCTTACACCAGTATTACGTATTTCCGTCTGACCAAAAACTAGCGCTCGCCCTTCAATTAGTAAATTCGTGCTCTGTGCTGCATAGCCATAACCGCAAGTCAGAATCCCCAGTAAGCCCAGCCCAGCAAAAACCGCCGGGTACCACCTGTGCCACCAGAGAGACCGACCTCGCTTAGTTATGGCTTTTACCATTCGCTCTGGCCCTCGTCGTGAAGATGTTCCTGATAAGCCCGGCTCAAAGTGAAGCGATAGGTGGTAGTTGCACCATTCACCACAAAGTATGACTTATTCCCTGGCTCAACTTCCAAAAAGACAATTGGCGTATTTTCTAGATTCTGTGCGTCCAGCAGCTCTTTGAAGCTCATCACTCGTACTACATTCTCTAATTCATAAATCGTACCATTCGCCTCGACAATATAGGTATCGTATTCTTTCAAAATCTTATGTAATGCCTTTTCGTAAAGGTCATCGTTGAAGCGCGTTACATAGTAATAAATCACTAGCCCCGCCAGAATCAAACTCACGACAATAATCACCGCCCCCGTAATCAAAACTGGAGCATTCTTCACGTAAAATACCTGCGTGGCATCCCCCAGCTGACCAGTTCGGTTTAAATCTTCCGTGTTCAATACAACATCGACTGTCTGCTCCGACAACGGAATCTCTAGCGCCATTAGTTCTTCGGCTTTCACCGCACCATCAGTATTTACCACCAGTTGCAAAGTCAAATCACAATCCGCTGCCACACCAAAAGTATTTCGGAACTCGCGCATCTTTTGGTTGTATTTTGGATAATCAATATCTACACCTTCGCGAATTGCAATTTCACCATTCTCCGTCTGACCCTTCTTAACGCTCACAATATCTTCGCTATTCTTATATAGCACTTTGGAAGCATCGCCACGATCCGTAACTTTGGTCTCTGCTACAATTTTATATTCATAATTAATGTTTAAATCCTCATTGGCGGAGAAAATGTAATCAAAATCAGCGTGTACAACATTAATCAGCGAGGCAATATATTTCATGCCCGGTCCAAGAAACTTCTCCTCATAATAATCATTCTCTTTAAGATAGACCTTATAATCAATCTTTCCCTCAGCCTGATAATCCGTCGCACCTTCCGTCTCAAAGCCCACTCCAGAATAAATACAATATCCACCTAGCGCCATGAATAAGATTAGCGGTACCAAAAGCCACAGCGTCGCCCGCCTTGGTCGCCAAGCTTTTTTCTTAGTCTTATAAACTTTATCTTTTTTTACGTATCGCACATCCGACCGCATTAGATCTTACCTCCATTAAATAATTCATTTAACCATAGCGTTGGATATCCAAGCGCCGCTATTTTGCCTCTAGCCACACCAATCACTTCACCTTGGTTTACCCACCAAGAATCTGCACTCTCATTAGCATCGCCCTGAGTTTTAAAGTAATAACCCCCATTTTGCTCGGCCCGTTCAATCAACCGATGCACCATCACGACATTACCATGCTGATACACTAAGATATCGCCCTCTTTCATCTCAGCATAATCGTCCGTCCGTTCTACCAGGATCATATCGCCTACCGAGATATTTGGTTCCATACTACCACTACCGATTGCGAGCAAATGATATTTGAACAATCCGCTCATCAGCCCCACATACGTCACTACGACTAGCGTCACCAGACCGAATACCACATACTTTACTACTCGCCAACGGGTCTTCTTGCCATCTGGCTCCGGCCGAACTGGACTTTCCGCCACCGGTTGCGCATTTGTCGCATGAATCTTCATCATCAAATAAGCCAACACAATTATCAGTGCAATCGTAAACATTGCTGCCAAATACTGACTCACATTCGGTAAAATTGGTAGTAAGTAAACTGGTAACTCCATAATTAAGCGATAGGCCACATTTGCCCGATAGTCGTACTCGTAAGCAATGTAAGTCAGTAACGTCCCTTTCAACAAACCTGGTAACGCCACCAAGACTAACAAGTCAAACCAATCCTTAACCACCGCCAAGTCATAAATTGGTATTACCCAAATTACTTCTAGCACCATTAGTACAACCGTCGTTAAGACCAGAGCCAACTTGCTCTCATGACCCCGTGCCACCATCTGCCCACGCAACACTTCTTCCAAAGTAATTGCCAGGATTACCGGCAAGAACACATTCAGCCAGCTCTGCCCATTCCAAATGTAAACGTTCTGTACAAAACCTAGCTTCATCCCCAAGAGGACGAACCAGACTACCTGAAAAACCAACGCCGCCAGCACTACCAACATTGTCGCCAGACGCCCTTCGCGCGCTCGTGGCCGCGCCCACCCCAGCAACCACCAGCTTACCAAAAGCGCAACCCCTAGGCTAACAATTTGTAAATATTCGCGCCAAACCGCATTTGTTATCAATAAGGTGCTGAGCCACACCAAAACCACCCCCACCTCAATACCAATAATTTTGCGTGTACTCAGCTTCATTGTCTTAGTAACGCTACTACTTTATTGTTGACCGTAAGTAATCACCACGCCCAAGTCCGAGACTGAGACGTCATCATCCGGCAAATCCGCATCAGCAATGTTACTATCTAACTCAAGCTTTAGTTTCATCGTTTTCGCTGCCTGCGCGTCCAAAAGGTCACCCACAGCTACAGGTACGTCATTAGCATAAGTCAAAGTGTAGTTCAGATGACTACAAGTCTTCGTGTTACGGTTGGTCTGATCTGCTGCCGTACCACCCGTAGAATTACAAGTCAAGTTCGAGCCAGTATTCATAGTAATGGCCGTAATCTTTGCGTCAATATCGCCCGCATTCTTTACGTCAAAGGTGTATTCTACTGCATCACCCGCGCTTTGCAGCTCAATGCTGTAATTACTAATCACGGTAGTAGTGCCGTCAATAGTTGGTTTAGTTAGCTCTTTTGCAGTACTTGGCGTACTGATAATCTTTGCGTCCTTTAGGTTTTCAAAGTGAATATCCCATGAAGTCCCCTTAACTATCGCTGTACCCTGCACCTTCAAATCACGCGAAAACGCCGCTACAGCTATACCGATCGTCGAAACCAAAGCTACTGCAAGTAGTGCAATCAGCATCATAAAACGCTCATTACGAGTGTTGCGCATACTGCCTGCACTTCTACCACGTGCACCAGTTCGCATAGCACGTGCCCGCGACGTCGAAGTTGATTTTTTATTCACCATCTTATTCCCTTTCTCTCGGTCGCAGCTCTCACCTGCAGACCTTAGTTATATTATGTTGCTCATAAATTAACATAAGCAATATTACTTATAATTATACCATAAGTTCTGCAAGCTACACGTCAAATTTTGTGCGTTTCAACCGCCACAAGTTATTCAAACTAGTTATTATTTGCCAACTGGTCAAACTCTTCCATTGAAGAAATTAACACATCTCGTGGCTTATGCCCATTAGCTGGGCCAATCACTCCAATTTCTTCAAGCCAAATCGCCAAGCCCGACACAAATCCATGCCCCTTGCCTAACCACGTCTGCAAACTAGCTGTAGAAAACTTCCCATTACGTAGGGTAATCTCAATCGCTTTACGCACCACCGGATCATTTGCATCATACCGTCGACCCAAATCACCAATCGCACCGCCATCTGATGGACCCATACCCTTAATCTGCACAGGCTGTGCTATTACTTCGTTGTTATATTCTGGCCCACGTTGCGCCCGCAAGAAATCCGCTAATCGCGCTACATCCTCATCGCTCGCCCAAGCACCTTGAATCCGTCGAGGCTTACCCATCATCTCTGTGGTTAGCATCAACATATCACCTTTACCCAACAGCTTCTCCGCCCCCGTCATATCTAGCATCACTCGCGAGTCAATCTGACTCCCCACCGCAAAAGCAATTCTGCCCGGGATATTTGCCTTAATCAGACCCGTAATCACCTTTACTTCTGGACGCTGCGTAGCTAGCACCAGATGAATCCCCGCCGCACGACCCTTTTGTGCAATTCGCACAATTGGCATCTCTAGGTCTTTGCCTGCCATCATCATCAAATCCGCCATCTCATCAATTAAAATCACAATGTATGGCATCTGCTCACTCTTATGTTCTTCCCCTTCAGGCTGTTTTTCGGTTGTCGCAATCGCTTGCTTCGCCATCTTTGCATTGTAATCCACAATGTTCTTCACGCGTTCTTGCGCCATCAAAGTATACCGCTTCTCCATCTCGTTCACCGCCCAACGCATCGCTGAAAGCGCCTTATCCACTTGTGTGATAATTGGCGTAAGTAAGTGCGGAATCCCATCATATTGTGCCATTTCTACCTGCTTCGGATCGACAATAATTAACTTCATATCGCTCGGCGCATTACGGTACAACAGCGAAGAAATTAAAGTGTTTGTCATCACCGACTTACCTGAACCAGTCGTACCCGCAATCAGCAAGTGCGGCATTTTAGCCAAATTCGCCACCACCGCCTTACCAGAAATATCCTTACCCACAGCAAAAGTCAACGGATCCGTCGCGTTCTTCCACTCCTTGCTCTCTAGCACGCCCCGCAAGCGCACATCGGCTGATTTAGCATTCGGCAATTCCACCCCTACTGAACGGGTTCCGGGAATTGGCGCTTCAATTCGAATCTTATCTACGGCAAGGTTCAAAGCCAGCTCCTTATCTCGAGCCAGAATCTTAGAGAGGTTCACCCCCTGCGGTGGTCGCATGGTGTATTGTGTCACACGAGGCCCCACATTTGCCCCCTCCATTTCTACATCAATTCCAAATTCGCTCAGAGTCGTTTTAATTATCTGTGCATTCTGCTGAATATCCCCTGGATTGGCTGGAGATTGCTTCTTCTCAAGTAAATTAACATCCGGCATTTTCCAGTCGGGGTCACTTACTGCAATCAAAGCTCGCTCTGGCTCAGCCGTTTCTTGGCCAGCCTTCTGCGTCTTACCCGGCATATGCATCTTCGAGGCCATCCCGCCAGCTGGAGTTTCATCAACAGCCACCCCCGAATTCACTTTAATCTCTAGGTCATTCTTATGCCCATGTCCGCCCTCTTTCTCAGCTTTCAGCGCCAAACGCGCATTGTGCCGGTCTTCGCGTTCGCCCGTGCGGAAAATCCCCGCCACTCCTCGAAACACCGTCATCGGATTCACCTGCAAAATAAAAATCGCCGTGACAAACATCAAAACAATATATATAAATACCGACACCCCAGCATTGGCGAGTTGCGACATCATGCTATTCAGCCACGCACCAACTACACCTCCAGTCGGGTTCTCCTTACCAATCGTCGGCACACCAGCAATTCCTGCCACCCATAGTACCATTAATAATGACGCCAGCCACATCACCACGGGCAAGCGATTATCATCGCTCCGGAAAATCTGTACCGCCAGCCAAACTAGTAACACCGGGAGCAAGTACTGTGCATAACCAATCAGCCACATTGCCCCGTCAATTGCTGAATTAAGTACTGGGCCGCCATCACCAAACCAAGCAAAAATCATCACCACAGCTACCACTAGCATTAATACCGCTAGTACTTGCCGCCAAAATCCACCAGGCAACTCATGCTCTGGCGCTACTTCCTTATTACGCGCTCGCGCGGTTGCTGCTTTACGTTTGTTTGACGTCCGCTTTTTTGACGTCGACCTCCTTTTTGCCATACATATATTATACACGAAATCCTCAAAAAACCAAATTTCCCACTCGTATGAGATAGGAAAATAACCGACCTCCGGATCTCGATCCGGAGGTTTTGGGTTCGCCGGCGATGC
>X19_European_Ground_Squirrel__coassemble_22_pt1 | contig 17323 bp, 21 predicted proteins | sample X19_European_Ground_Squirrel__metabat2_high_PE_007 | metagenome-assembled genome bin X19_European_Ground_Squirrel | reverse complement strand
TGGTAGACGCGCTAGACTCAAAATCTGGTTCTCGCAAGAGAGTGAGGGTTCGATTCCCTCCCCGCCCACCAACAAAATAATCTTGCTATTATGGCGAGATTATTTTGTTATATGTGAGTGATTACTTCAAGAAATCGATTGATTCAACGATTTTATCGCTGACCGGCTCCCATTCTTCACGAAGATTATCGTGACAGCTAAAAGTCATGACTACGAGTTTACCATCGTAAGAAAAGAAAGCTAGCTGGTTGTAAGTTGTGACACCGTCAGCATTGAGGGTGAGTTTGAGGCTGCCGAGGTTGTGGTCGTCGGTGGTGGTTAGCTTACTATCAATAACTTTGCCGCTTACGGTAAAAATGGATTTCATAGTGTCGAGGTAGGTGGAAATCTGATCGTTAGAAAGTTCTGCGTTGGGCTTACTGATGGCAATAGAAACGGTATTGTCGTCATTAGCATAGACCGCTTCAAGGGTACCATCGTCGTCATAGGTCTTTTTGACTTCTTCATCATCGACACGTTTGAGACTGGTGGGGATGAGCATACGGTAAGCGCCATCGTTAAACTTGACATATTTGGTGGCAACTTCTTTATGAGCGCCGTTTTCGACCATGACGGTATCGTTAAACTTGCAGATGACACAGGCGATTGCCATGGTAGCGACAGCCACAACGAGAACTGCAATGATAATGCTGAAGACAACTTTGCCAGCACTAGCTTTAGCAGGCTTAGCAGTAACTTTGGCTGGAGCAATATTGGTTTTTACGGTTTTGGTTGCTTTGGGCTTGACAGACTTACCGGCGGGCTTAGCTGTAGGTTTCTTTGCGGGGACGGTTTTGCTTTTAGTTTTTGTAGATGTAGTTTTGGTGGATTTCTTTGCTTCTGCCACATTTACTCCTTGTTATATTTCTTATGCTTATTATAACAAAAATTCAAAAAATAACTAGGCTAGGCTGGTAGTTGGGGTTAGTTATTCGGCATCAAATTCGATGATGATATCATGATCGACATCATTACGTTGGCTGGCTTTGGCCTCGTTATGGTGAATGATATCACTATGACCGGTAAGTGCAGCATAGGGCGCAAATTGGGCGGCTCGTGCATCGCGACTCATCGGATGAGGTGCTGGAGGCCTGGTGCAGTGCAAAATATCAGAATAGTCGTTCATGCGCGATGCCCTCCGATTTGTTGGTGACGATTGCGCATAGTAGCCTCGGGCTCAAAATTTGTACCTCGGAGGATGGCGTTTTTGCCATAGCGTTTACGAATTTTGAGAATAGCTTTTTGTGCGCGTTGTTCTTTTTGTAGAGCTAATTTTTCGGCTTGTCGGGCTTGTTCGATGGCGGCGTAATTAGTGAAGAGGTCCATTTGCGTAATGGTGGTATCGCTATCGGGCAAAGTATCGGGGTTGATTAAATCGTTTGCTGCGACGGTGATTTTGCGAATGGTAAATTTGGGGTTAGCTTTGGCACGATATAATTCTAGTAGGGCGTTAACGATTTTACTGGAAGCAGAAGTATATAAGGGTAAACGTGTAGTTCCCTGCATGGGTTTTGGGACCGTGCGACCATAGTGGTCGATTACGCTATCGTTGCTGAAATTTTCACGGTCGTAGTCTAGCGTCAAAGCAAGATGATTGGTGATGTAGTTTTTCTGTACGAGTTCAAGGGCAAGATTTTCGGCCATTTCTTTGATAATAGTCTGTGCCTCAATAAAGGTATAAGGTCGCATTAAGACTTGGCCAGAACTGAGACTTGTAGTCTCAGGGCGATGGTTCTTGACGTCGGCAATGGTAGTACTTTCGTATCCCCAGGCATGGTCAATTAATAATTCGGCGTTGACACCAAAAGTTTGGTAAAGTTGATCGGAATTCGTGAGAGAAAAGCGAGCAATATCCCCCATCGTACTAAGCCCTAGCTTTTGTAAACGTTTAGCATATCCTGGGCCAATGCGCCAGAAATCGCGTAGCGGAGTATGTGTCCAAAGTTGTTCACGATAAGAAATTTCGTTCAGCTCAGCAATGCGTACGCCAGCTTGGTTGGGCTTAGCATGTTTGGCTAGGATATCCATGGCGACTTTTGCTAGGTAAAGGTTGCTACCAATGCCAGCGGTGGCGGTGATGCCGGTTTCTGCATAGACCTTGGCAATCATGCGAGTGACAAATTCTGTGGCTGTACAGTTGTACATTTTAAGGTAGCTTGTAATGTCGCAGAAAATCTCATCGATTGAATAAGCAAAAATGTCGTCCGGCGCAATAAAATTTAGATAGATATTATAAATTTGTGAGCTGTAGTCGAGATAATATTGCATACGTGGTGTAGCGATAATATAATCCAATTCAAGGCTGGGGTTGTTTTGTAGCTTAGAATTATCGCTAGATTTACCGAGAAAGATTCCTAGTGGAGTATATTGCAAACGTAGAGCATTTACTTCTTTAACTTTACTTTCAACTTGAAAAAGCCGAGCACGTCCGGGTAGGCCGTAAGATTTGAGCGATGGAGAAACGGCAAGGCAGACAGTTTTGTTGGTGCGGGACTTGTCGGCTACGACTAAATTAGTTGTGAGTGGATCTAGCCCACGTTCATTACATTCGACGGAGGCATAGAATGATTTAAGATCAATTGCCGCATAAACTCGCTCCATGGCTCTATTATACTATGTTAAAATAAAGACATAAGGAGAGAAATATGAAAGTCACTAAGTTGGAACATTCAGGGATGATTTTAGAAAAGTCGGGCAAGAAGTTAGTTTTTGATCCAGTAGAGATTGAGGCTACATTACCAGAGGTTGATGATGTCGTGGCAATAATTATTACGCATAAACATGGCGATCATTTACAATTAGAAAATTTGCAGAAGATTTTGGCGCGTAATACGGAGGCGAAACTTCTCGTAGCGCATGACGTGGAACTTGATTTGCCGAATGTGCAAATAGCTCAGCCGGGAGCTGAGCTAGGAATCGCCGGTTTTAGTTTGCAAATCTTTGGGAATAACCATGCCGAGATTGATCCTGGTAATGTTCCCTGTGCGAACATTGGCGTGGTGGTCGATGGGGCTTTTGTGAACCCAGGCGATTCATTTGATTTACCAGTTTTGCCAGAGAGGATTAAATTACTTTGTGTACCGAGCGCAGCGCCATGGTGTAGGCTAAGTGAAAGTATGGCTTATCTGGCAAAGGCACAGCCAGAAAAAGCGATGCCAGTACATAATGCGGTGTTGTCGAAATTCGGTAACCAAGTTTGTAATAACTGGCTTAGTCAATGCGCAGAGCAAAACGGTATAGAATTTCTGCCATTAGAAATTGGTGAGAGCGTAGAGATTTAATCATGGCGGAGGATATTCAGTACAAGTTATTTTTGGGGAGAGTTCCGGAAAGCAAAAAGTTTGATCGGGTGCATGCGGTTTTGGTGATAAAGGATGGTCGGGTACTTTTGCGTTACAAAAATGGTGAGCCGAGAATCACGGGCGGTCGGATTGACGCGGATGAGGATTTACTAGTGGCTTTGAAACGTGAAATCCTAGAAGAGCTGAATTGCGAAATTGACTTGTGTGATTATCTTGGATATATAGAAGCAACGGGCGATGGTGTTATGGAAAATTGGGCGCGAATGGTGGCGCGAGTGGATAAAATTTTACCACCAAAACCCGATCCGGATCGTACGGGAAATTGGATTTATGGACGTGTGCTGGCGCCTCGTGTCGTGGCAACAGAAGAAATGGGAAAAGTTCCGGTTTTTGGAGAAAACAACATTAAGATTGTCGACGAAGCTTATAAAGTTGCACGTGAGAATAATTATTTTACGGAATTGCCAAGTCAAGAATACGAAACGCTGAACGTGGAATCGCGAGATGTAAGAAAGGACTAAATAGGACTTAATCCTTTCCTGCTATCAGATTTATTCTTGGACGAATTCGATTAAATCCCCCACTTGGCAGTCCAAAGCTTCGCACAACGCTATAAGTGTAGAGAAACGCATTGCTGTGATGTGATTGTTCTTGATTTTGGAGAGATTGGCATTGGTGATGCCAATTTGCTCAGCTAAGTCATTGAGCGAAATCTTGCGCTCAACCATGAGACGGTCGAGATGTAGAACAATTTTGCCTTTGGCGCTCTTTGTATTTCTAGACCAATCCATCAAGATCCTTTTCCAAACGCGTTCCATAATTAAAGAACTGTGAAACACACAAGAATACTAGTCCTATGAAACAGTTGAGATAATTAAAACCGCTTATTAATTCTCCGCCAGTAATATTCACGATAATTTCTGAAATTAAGCTCATGGCGGAAGTTGCAATAAAGAAAATACCGATCTCGCGGAACATTCGTACGATGTTTTGTTGGAATGGTGTTTCGCCTTTTGCGAACCAAGTTTTCCCTTGTGTGGTTTTTAGAATGAGGTAGATATTGCGGAAGATCATCGCCATTAGTGATAGGATAATGAAGCTACCAAGTGTAAAAATAAGAAGCATATTGAAACGTGGTTCGCCGCTAGGATTGGTTGCGACGATTTCGAAGCCATAGCATGATAGGTTGACTCCGTTTTGCGAGACAGCGTTCTTTACTAACTCTACAAATGGAGCTGGCTGGGTAATCGCGAGAACTGCGCCAACGAGCATTACTGCGGCTAAACACCAATGTATCACTTCTGCAATTTTTGCTAGACATAGCGTTAGCTTCGGTAAGAGTGCGTCCGAATTGTTGTTTTGTGATTTTTGGGGCATATTTTCCTTTCGTTATAGTACTCCTATTCTAGCGCCTGATTTATCGTTTGTCAATAATATTTTGCTGTGAAACGATGTTCTATTTGGCTACACTCTTAATATCTTGTAATTCAAAGCGGTATTTTTGCTCTAATCCAGGGCGTAATTTTTCGGGAGCGATTTCGCTGAGGAACATATCCTTAGGGCGAGCATAGAGTTGGTTGTCGCCATAGAGCGCTCGATAAATTACTAACTCCTCTTTGGTTTCGCTATGAATTGCGACATCTAGGACGATGTATTTATCGCCTTTGTAGTGGCGATAAATACCGTTGATTACGAGTTGGTTCATATTACTTTTCCTTGTAAGTTTTAATCATATCTTTAATACTCATACGCGAGCCATAGTTGAAAATAGCACTGCTGTAGATTTTGATAGCAATATGGGCGACTATGACACAAGTCACTATGAGGATAATTGTCGATAGTGCCACTTCCCAGCCGCTGGCGATTCCCATCATTACGCGTAGTGGCATACAAAACGGCGATGAAATGGGTAGTAGCGCAGCTATGTTAGCGAGACTACTGGTGGGGTCCATTAGTGTGAAGTAGGCTAGGTAGAATCCGACCATAGTGATGAGCACGACTGGCGTGTTAGCGGCTTGAATATCTTCGGGCTTAGCAACAGTTGAGCCAGTAACGGCGTAGAGTAAGGCGTAGAAGAAGTAACCCAGGATGAAGTAAAGCAAGGAAATGATTGCTAGGTAGGGTGTGAAGTTGGAAAGATCAAGCATATTTTCGAGGATGCTAGGATCAAGGAAGGCTTTGGCGCTAAGGATGGCGGTAATGACGAAGAGCAGGATTTGTCCTAGACCAACTACACCGACGCCGATAGTCTTTCCTAGGATGATGGTACGCGGACTGGTGGAAGTGACTAAGGTCTCCATAATTTTGGAAGTCTTTTCGATGGTGATAGAACTGGATACCTGGAAAGCGCAGAAATAAATGGCAAAGAACAACAATGCGGAAAGAATCATCATGACGCCAATATTCCCACCAACTTCTTCGTCTTCAGTTTGCTCAACGGCGAATTCGAATTGTGGCGAAATTTGGGCCATTTCCTGAGGGGTGAGATTAAGCTTCTCAATTTGCAAGTTGGTATAGAGTCCACTCAAAGCATTTAAGAGATCGTTAGGAGTGGCAGTTACAGTGGCGGTATTGTTGACGACATAATTAAGATGAATGATATTGTCGGCTTTGCTGATGGCTATAGCCGAACTAATATCACCGTTGTCGATTTTTGCCTTTATTTCCTCGAAGTTGGCTGGTGTAATATCGAATTTATATCTTCCTTCTAGACCTTGTTCGAGTAAGCTAAGTTTACCTTCATAAAGATTTTCTGGATCAGAAATTAGGACGGTCTCACTAAAGTCGCCGCCAGTAAGCTCGGTGATGACGCGGGGCGCATTAAATCCGAGGACGATGAGAACTAAGATAATGATTGTCGAGATGCGAAATGATTTTCGACTAACCATATCGTGCATGGTAAACTTGGTGACTGTCCAAATATCGTGAAGATAATTATTTTTCATGATGAGCTCCTACTTTTTCAATAAAGATATCGTTGAGGGTTGGCTTCATGATCTCGAATTTGTCGATTTGCACGCCGTCCGTAACGAGTTTTTGCAATAGCTGATGCGCGGAGTCTTCACTAGTAATCTTTAGCGTGTATTGACTGTCGGTACGGTTCTCGATTTCAAAGTTTCCTAAATACTTTTTAATCTCTTGGTCAGTATGAAGTTGTAGACGATTGGCGGGATAGGTAGATTTGATTTCTTTGAGATTGCCTTGCAAGACGGTCTTGCCGCGGTTGAGGATGAGGATATTGTTGCAAAATTCTTCAATCGTTGCCATTTGGTGTGCGGACATAATGACGAATTTGCCTTGGCGGACAAGGTCGATGATAATGTTTTTCAGAATTTCGGTGTTGACTGGATCGAGACCGCTAAAGGGCTCATCAAGCACCACGAGATTTGGATCATGGATTATGGCAGTCATAAACTGGATTTTTTGCTGGTTGCCCTTAGAAAGCTTTTCGGCTGGCATATCGAGGTATTCTTCAACTTCAAGGCGCTTAGCCCATTTTTGGATAGCGTGGGTGGCATCTTCGCGATTCATACCCTTGAGCTCGCCAAAGTAAGTTAGCTGCTCAATAATTTTGATTTTGGGATAAATGCCACGTTCTTCGAGTAAATACCCAAAATTGACACTTTTGCGGTCAACCGGGGCATCATTCCAGGTAATTTCTCCGTGGTCCTTGTTGATAATTCCGAGTAGCATACGGATAGTAGTAGTCTTACCAGCGCCGTTGGTGCCAAGAAGCCCAAATACTCCTGGCTGATCGAGCGTGAAGGAAATCTTGTCCACCACGAGCTTGCCGGCAAAAGATTTCGAAACATCTTTTAAAATTAATCCAGACATAAAATCCTTTCTATATTTCCCTAATTATATCATGGGGGGGGGCGCTTTTTACAAGAACCATTTTTAAGCAAGAGCATGATATAATAAGGCTATGAATACTTGGTTGATTATTCTACTAGAAGGCTTGGCGATTTCCTTGTTGGGTTCGATTCTGCATTTTACTTATGTTTGGAGTGGGCAGAATAAGTTCGTGGCGATTTTTGCGGCTGTGAATGAGAGTACGTGGGAGCACATCAAACTTGCTTTGTCGGGAATTTTTATTTGTACGTTGGCGGATGTTTGGTGGTTAGGCGACAACCCGAATTATTGGTTTGCGAAAAGTATGTCTTTTCTTGTGCCGGTGATTGTAATACCGATTTTGTTCTATGGTTACCGGGCAGTTTTGAAAGTCGATTCCTGCCTACCAATCGATATTACGATTTTTTTCATTGCGAGCTTTGTAAGTAGTGCCGCTTTTGTGGGAATGTTAACTCTAGCTCCGATGGGTACGGCAGGCGAGATCGTGAGCATTGTTATTAGTATCGTAATTCTGGCAATGTATTTGTCGTTGACACGGTTCCCGATGCATAATTTTCTATTTCGTGATCCCATTACGGGTCAATACGGTTATGAAAAGTCTCGGGCGCGCCGTTCTGGTACAAAAAGCCATAAAGTATAATAGTTAAGATAAATTGCAGTTTGCTACTTTATAGCTTTTATTATGGAAAAGGTGGGAATACTAATAAAATATGTAGCCGCCACTTGCGTGGCGGCTAAACTAGATAGTTTACGGGTTATTTTTAGAATGTGGAGGCATAGGTGACGGTCTTGATGGTGGAGTGATCTGTGCCATCGAAGCCGATGCCGTCTCCGACAGCTTCGAAGCCAAGCTTCTCGTACATATTCCGAGCAGGTGTATTGTCTTCGAGACAGTCGAAGCAGAGCGTGTTAATTCCGCGTTGCTTAAGATGCTCAAGACAGCCCTGGAACAAGTCGGAGCCGATACCACGTCCACGCAGAACTGGGCTGACGCTCAGGGCAACACCGTAGGCGACACCATTCGGAAGCTCACGGGCGGCATCGACGATGTCCTGCAGATAGTGATCGACAATAAACTCCGAGTGCGGGTCAAGCTGCCGTATGCAGTTGTAATCAAAGTCGTTTGGTGTACTGTTGTCAAGAGTAACCATGATTGCTAAGGGGTAAGGGTCCCTCTTTTGGTTTGCAATGAAAAAGTTACGATAGTTGAAGATAAATCCGTCCACTTTCATCCAGGGTTTCAAGAACCGAGCAAATTCCGCTTCGTCCTTTCTCCAGTACGGGTAAATAAAACGATCGGTGGCATGCAGCAGCCGGGCCATCTGAATAAGGTTATCTGTGCTGGCTGCTCTGTGGTACTTAATCATCAATTTTTCAAACATGCAAATCCCTCCTAAAAAGTTTTGGCGCGTAAAACTATCAGATTGATAATGAACGCACCCTATCTTTCCATTATAGCACAGATATTTATAAAAGTCAATAGCAAAATCCTATTTTGCGGATTTTGGGCTATTTATCCCAGTCGAACCCTTCGCCAAAGTGGCCGTAGCGGGCGGTAGGCTCGTAGATTGGGCGCTTAAGGTCGAGATACTGGATGATTCCCTGGGGAGTAAGGTCATAGCCGCTGATTGCTTCGGGCTGATTGTCAATGATTACGGTGCGCTCCAAAGGCTCGGCATAACCAATAGCATAAGCTAGGCGGATAAAGACTTCTTTGGCGCCTCGTTTGCGTAAGTAATCTACGGCGATACGGCGCGCCATATAGGCAGCGGAACGATCGACTTTGGAGGGGTCTTTACCAGAAAGGGCACCGCCACCAATGGGGATGTGTGGTCCGTAATTGTCAACAATGAGCTTACGACCGGTGAGGCCGGTGTCGGCTTCGAATCCACCCTGTTGCCAATCACCGGCTGGGTTGAGATGAAGCTCGATTTCGCCATATTCGGGATCGGGTTCTAAACCATGTTGAATGATGAACTCTTGTACGAGAGCTTCGAGCTCGTTGTGGCTGACGTTTTGGAAACTGGCGACAATTGAGCTGATATATGGCCCGTGTAGGGTAATTTGGGTTTTGCCGTCATATGGGTGTTGGGTGTAAATGTGTTGGTTGAGGCGGCGCGCTAGGACAACTTCGCGCGGAAGTAGCTCGGGGGTTTCATCGCAGGCGTAGCCAATCATGATGCCTTGGTCACCCGCGCCGCCGACATCGACGCCCTGGGCGATTTCGGGGCTTTGCATAGCGAGATTACACATGACTTTCATTTCGGCACCAGCAATACGGTGAACAATGGCGTCGATATTAATATCCGTGGCGGTGGAAGTGATTTCTCCAGTTACAAAAACTTGTTTGTGTCCGCCACAAACTTCCACCGCTACGCGAGCGTTGGGATCTTGTGCGAGATAGGCGTCAAGGACAGCGTCAGAAATTTGGTCACAGAGTTTGTCGGGGTGGCGTGGCGATACGCTTTCGGCAGTACGATAAGATGTGTAGTTTTCCATAAGTTTATTATACCATGCTCTAGGGCGGGAGTATGTTACAATTAACTTATGAAGATTGCGATTTTTACGGATATTTACGCGCCATGGGGCTCGGGTGGCATTGCTTCGTCAATTAAAGCCCAGAAAGAGGAACTGGAGAAATTGGGTCATGAGGTTACCATTTTTTGCCCTGGCCAGAACGCTCATGAAAAAGGAGTAGTTAATGTGCCGAGCCACCGTTTTCTGAAAATTAACAAGTCGACTTTAGCGAAGCGCCCGACCGTCGTGGAAAGGTTTATCTTGGCTAAGTACCCACGGTTTTATGATTTTGACGTTGTGCACGTGCACTATGAAGCGAGCTGTAGCCTAGCGGGAGTGCGCCTGGCGCGACGCTTTGGTGTGCCTTTAGTACAGACGATTCACGGGCGGGAGGATCAGGCGATTGCGATTAATGTTCCCTATCCATGGAAGTGGCTAGTGGCAACGGTTTTGAAGCGCTTGCACGCGCACTATCTGCCGCATACGACTAAAGTGCGGCGGGATGAATTTCAAGCTCCGACTCGGGCGCGAGCAAAAATGTGGCAAATTGTCGTAAACCAAGCCAACGCGGCAAATTTGGTGATTACGCCTTCTCATCATTTTGTGCATAAGTTGGAATACTATGGCGTGACGCGACCAATGCGAGTAGTTTCAAATGGAATTTCGGAGAGTTTGTTGGTGGAAGAATTTACTCCGCGTGAGCTGCGGGATGGTGATGTTTTGAAAATGGTGTGGAATTCACGTTTATCAAAAGAAAAGCGGATCTTGCCTTTCTTGCAGGCCGTAAAAATGCTCAAACGACCGTATATATTATATATTTATGGTGATGGTAATCAGCTACGCAAAGCTCAGAAATATGCCAAGCAGCATGATTTGAAAGTAAAGTTCTTTGGAGCGTGTAAGCGGGAAAAAATTATCGCACGGATGCAAGAGGCGCATCTGAGTATTTTAGCTTCAGATAACTTTGATAATCAAAGTATGGTGTTGCTTGAGGCGGAGGCGACAGGATTGCCAGTATTTTTCTGCGATCCTAATATGATGGAAGTAGTGCCAGCGAATAGCTATATTATTTCGGGCGGGACCGAACCAGCGGCCATGGCGATTGCGCTGGATAACTTTCCGGCTGAGCGGATTGCTAGTATGAGTAAACAAATGCTGAAATCACGCGCGGAGATTTTGCAGTCGAAACAAGTAGTACGTTTACTTGAGGCTTATGCCGAGATTGCCCGAGCGCGTGTAGAATAATCTAGTGGCGAAGAATTGCAGCGGTGGTGGCGGCAAAAGGTTGTTTGGGATTAAAAAGGTTGAGCGCGGTGACGTGCGCAGCGAGTGTTCCTGACCAAAGCGACAAGGGTGAATACGTAGTATCATTGATGTAGGTAGTAGAAATTTTGCCATCGCTTGCTACAATGATATTGTCTTGATGAAAAGTGAGGATTGTCGCTGGGTAAGTCAGGGTGAATTTGTGCAGGGTTTCGATTGTAGGAATGAGTGGCTGTGAGAGTAAGATCATACGTGGATAATAAACTGCGCGGAAGAGCTTTTGTAGCTGCAGCATAGAAGCAATGATAATAGTATTTTTACGTTCGAGCCAATTTGTTGCTTCGGGGGTAATTAGATCGATGCTGTCACGAGCTAGTACGAGTAGATTGGGCTCGGCTTTATCGGATGGCTTGATAGCGCCGGCGAGGGCGACAGCAGTAGCAGAATTGCGAGATAAATCGCCGATAAGTAAGGTGGCGTCAGGCTGATTACAGGCTAAGTGAAGCTGGGCGGACTTGGCAAAAGAGCCACTTTCGGTAGCAGGGAGAAAGGTGATGTTGGGTAGTGGAGGAATCTTAGCACGGAGCGGGTCAGGCAGCACGGTAGTGAGGTTCTTGATGGGGTAGCTTTGTGCGATGAACTCAGAAACGCGGATGACAGTTGAAAAACTTTGGCTATTGCCGCCGATGATGGCGACTTGTCCAGTTTTTTGCTCGGGGATATTCCAAGCTAGGCTATCAAAGAGTGGCTGGGTTTGCTTTTGCCAGTAAGACAAGTCGGAACTAATGGGAGCAAATTTAGGCATGGTTAAAAGTCCAAGGTAATTGAAATTGGGCAATGGTCGGACCCCATGATGTACTCATGAATCTCGGCCGATTGGAGATGTGGCAGGAGCTGTGGTGAGATAAAGAAGTAATCGATGCGCCACCCGATATTGCGCTCGCGGCAATGTGACCAATGTGACCACCAAGTGTAGCGTTGAGTGCTGGGATAAAAATGGCGAAATGTATCAACGAACCCAGCATCGATAATATTCTTGATCCCCTGGCGTTCTTCTTCGGTGTAGCCGGCGTTGTGTTCGTTGTCTTTGGGGCGGGCTAGATCGAGGGGGGTGTGTGCGGCGTTGAAGTCGCCACAGACAATGATGGGTTTGTGAGCCTCCAGGGCTTTGAGAAAGCGCAGAAAAGCTGGATCCCAAAGGCTTTCGCGGAGCTTAAGACGGCTCAAATCGCGCTTACTATTAGGTGTATAGACGTTTACAAGGTAAAAGCCAGGAAATTCTAACGTCTGAATGCGACCTTCTGTAAGAGGATTGCCGTAACGACTGTCGGACCAATCGTATTCGTTGCGGATGGCATCGGTGAGTCCATTGTAAACGTTGAGGGGTTGGAACTTGGTAAAAGTGGCTGTGCCCGAATAGCCCGGACGCTCGGCGCTATTCCAAAGCTCAAGGTAGTTGGGGTAGTCTACGATGGCTTGGCCAGGTTTGGCTTTGGTCTCTTGGACACAAAGAATGTCAGGTTGTGAGGTTTGGATGAGCCCATCGAGTGCGCCTTTTTTAATAACGGCACGGAGACCGTTCACGTTCCACGAAAAGATTTTCATACTACCTCCTTAATACCTACCACGTTCAAGATCGCGCCGTTTGATGGTTTCACGCTTGTCGTATTTCTTTTTACCTTTACCAGTAGCAATGACGAGTTTGATATAACGGCTACCTGTAAGCAGACGTACTGGCACGAGTTGAAAACCGTCTTGGCGGGCTCGAGCTAGGCTGGCGATTTGCTTTTTGGTGGCAAGAAGTTTGATATTACGTACTGTGCCCGCACTAAGAGTGAGGTTGTTTAGCCAGAGTTCGTTATTGCGCAAGGTGACAAAAGCCCCTTTGAGCTGAGCGTGATGATCACGCATGAGACGCACTTCGGGTCCAGAGAGCGACATGCCACAAGAGAGCTCTTCGCCAAGCTGATAATCAAACTTAGCGCGACGATTAACTACCACGGAAGCTGGAGCTTTTGACTTTTTCATGTTACAATTGTAACATAATTACTAAGATAGATACACCATGAAAATTGCAATTACGTCTGACTTATACTATCCGATGACGAATGGAGTAGCGGTTTTTGCGAACAATTTAGCTAAGGGTTTAGCGCGTCAGGGGCATGAGGTTTTAGTGATTTGTCCAAGCTTCAAGGGTCGGCAATATCGCGAGAAGCGAGATGGTGTGACAACTTTTTATTTACGTTCGATTCGTTTCCCGTTTTATCCAGATCAGATTAATGAGGTACCAAAAGGCAAAGAATTTTTGGGGATGCCTTTGCCGCGATTAGCTTATCGTCATGGGCTATGGATTACTGTGGACCCGTATCCGACCATGAAAAAAGTCTTGAATCGTTTCCGCCCCGATGTAATTCATAATCAAACTGCTGAAATGGTGGCAATTGCGGCGCGACGTTATGCCAAAAAATACGATGTCCCGATGGTGAGTACGGGGCATGCTTATCCAGACAATATCACTAGCCAACTGAAGATTTTGAAGCCGATTAAGCGTCCGCTAGATGCGGTCTTGAGGACTTACATGGCGAGCTTTTTGAAGCATTCGGAGTATGCTACAATGCCAACAGAAATGGCAATTGAGGATTTAGTACCAAAGAAGCGCAAACATTTTCAAGTACCGGTAGAGCCGCTGTCTAATGGGGTGGACTTGTCAATGTTTGGCCCTAAGCCACCGGCGAGTCGAATTTATCGTAAATATCATTTGCCTAGAAATAAGCCGTTAGTGATTTATGTGGGACGAATTGATCCTGAGAAAAGTATCAGTAATGTCGTGTCGGCTTTTGCTTCGGTGCTAGAAAGGGTGCCCGAGGCTTGTTTGGTGATAGTTGGGGATGGTACGGATCGGCGACATTTACAAGATTTAACTCAAGCTTTGGGGATTGAGAAGTCAGTTTATTTCCCAGGGCGGATTTACCCACCGGATATTATGGAAATTTATCGTGCAGGTCAACTCTTTGTAACTGCAAGTGAGACCGAGACTCAGGGCATTGTTTTGATTGAAGCGGCAGCTACTGGATTGCCATTGGTGGCGGTGGATGCAGGTGCAGTTCGAGAAATTTGCCAACACCGCAAGAACGGTATTCTTTGCCATCCAGGAGATATTACAGAGATGGCCGATGCAATAGTGCGAGTTCTACAAGACTCTGAACTGCGACAACGTTATGGTGCGTGTAGCTCAAAGGTGGCTCAGAAACACGATCTCAACCACACAATTAATCGTTTTGTGGAAATTTATCAAGAGGCAGTGCGCTTGAAGAACGAGAAGATCATTGAAAGTTAATGTTGTATTAAGCACAACATTATTTTAGAAAATCGAGGATTAGTTTTGCGGTTTCGTGGGGTTTTTCGTAATTGTGTAGATGTCCAGAATCGGGGATTAGCTCCAATTGGGCCTGCAGGCGTTCAGCGAGTTTGCGGGTCTTCTTCGCGGGGATGAGACGATCGTTTGCTCCAGCAATGAGCAGAATGTGCTGTTGGGGGTTAAAATCGCTAATAGTATATTTGGTCGAGAATTGAGTAGCTGCGGCGATGGCTTTGCTGCTGGGAGCGTGGTCCTGACTACAGCGATGAGTTAACTCAAGCGCAGAATGAAACAAATCCTTATCTCGAGGCACGAATAGATAGCGTGTAGTTACATAATCAACCATAGTGCGTGGTAGAAGTGCGGCTAAAGGTGAAATAAGAGCAAAGAACTTATTGGGTTTAGTAGAGATTGGAGAAAGTAGGATTAACTCGTTGCTTAGCATTTCGGGATGAGTGGTCGCAAAGATGGTGGCAATGACTGACCCCATAGAATGTCCGATTAAGATCGGGCGCTGGAGATGGTGCTTGCGTAGATACTGTGCTAGATAATCGCTATAAGTTTTGGGCGAATATTCGGTGAGATCTCCAGCGCCCGCAAAAGGCGGTATGGCAGGTAGATAGACTTCATATCCTGCCTCGCGCAGATCTTTGGCAATTACCTCTAAACCGAGAGGAGCTCCACGTAGCCCGTGGAGCAAGACAATACTGGATTTCTTGCGCGGGGCAAGGATGGTTGTGGCAGAGCGAGCCATCAGACCGCCTTTTGATTATCCTGAAGTTGTTTGAGGGCAGCTTTGAGCGCTGGGCGGTCAAAGCCAACAATACGCTCTCCATTGATTTCGGTGACTGGTACTGCCTGAATGTCGGGCATGGTAGTAGCATCGATTTCTTCATATTTTACGCCTTGTTGGTCTAGCCAGTCCATGACGGCATGACACCAAGGGCAGGTAGTGGTAGTATAAACTTTAATCATAGTAATATTATACTAGAGTTTCTTGGCAGCATCAAGTTGAGGGTCACGGTTGTTGTTGGCGTCATCGTAGGTTAACTTGACTTCTACGTCGGGCTTAATTCCCTCTTTATTGATACTGGTGCCGTTGGGGGTATGCCAACTAGCGGTAGTGACTTTGAGCAAAGTGCCGTTTGAAAGGTCAATCAAAGTTTGCACCACGCCTTTGCCATAGGTTTGCTCTCCGAGGATGATGGCCTTATTGTGGTCTTTGAGCGCACCGGCAACGATTTCCGAAGCAGAGGCGGTACTGCCATTGACGAGGACAACCGTAGGGATATCGGCCAAGACGGCTTGATTGCGATTGGAATAGGTCGTAGTAGTGTTCCCTCGTGAAGTTTGCTTTAGGACCACTTCACCATTTAGCCAGAGCGAGAGGAGATCTTTAGCGGCAGAGACATAACCGCCACCGTTACCACGCAAGTCAAGAATGACTTTCTTTATTCCTTTCGCCTTAAATTCTTGGTTAACGATTTTTTGCAGAACGGCGCCAGTATCACTATCGAAACGGGTGACTGTAATAATAGCTGTACTACCATCATAATCAACGTAAACTGAGACATTATTAATAGGTTCACGAGTCATGGTGAATTCTTTTTCTTCGCCGTCACGTACTACGGTGAGCTTGACTTTGGTGCCATTAGCGCCACGAAGCCGATTGGCAATAGCTTCGGTAGTATCACCATAGACTTCTTCGTCATCAATCTTATAGATGATGTCGCCTGCCTGTACGCCAGCTTTGCGAGCCGGATTGTCCGGCATAGTACGAAGGATGCGGACGTAATTGTCTCGTAGGCCCATTTCTACACCTATACCTGAACCAATGTCTCCGTGCAACTCTGCAGTATAGGCTTGAGCTTCCTCAGCGTCCATATAAGCTGTATATTGATCGCCTACTGCGGCAACTAATCCTTTCTTTGCGCCTTCGATGATTGCGTTTTTGTCGATTTCACCATCGTAGTTACTAGCGAGATTATTATAGACCTCGTCTAGAGCGGACCAATCTTGTGTACCGACGGTAGTATTGCCGATTCCAAGATAAGGTAGGATGTTGGGCGAGATTTTATCCCAACCGATACCTACAAAGAACCCAACTACTAGAGTAATAACGCCTGTAATGATTGCCCCACCGAGGCTGACTTGTTTTTCTTCCCATTGTTTTGCCATAAGACTATTGTAGCACAAAGTGCCTATCTGAATGGTAAAACTTTAAGCTTTGTTACCACTTACGTTGATCAAGATGGATATAGCGGTAGGCGGCGGGGTTAACGTTGTATCTTGCGCCAAAGTCACCCGGCAAACCACTCTTAGAGCTACTTGGGTTGTTGTACTCAGTAAGATTGATTGTTCCATTGGCATTGACACTTTCTACCCACATGACATGACCATAGATACCAGCTGTACTGTAGGCGATAGTGTGGGGTGCAGGGATATCGTTGACGACATAGCCGAGACGACTAGCAGAGTTTCCCCAGTTGTAGGCATCTCCCCAGAAAGAGATAGTTACCCCCCAATATTCTTGAGCTTTCCAACCGGCATAGCTAGTACATTGGCAAACGTATCCACCGACAACGATATATCCGACATTATCTCGTGGGCAGCGATCGGCGTAAGGATAGGAATTAAAGCCTTCGCCAACGACACCACCGGTGTTATAACGGGCAATTTCAGCAGCGATTTCTTTTTGCATGGTCTCGCGAGCGCTAGCGGCATCACGTTCGTAGGCGGCGCTGTCGCTTTGGTATTTAGTGATGAGCGCATTTTGGCGGTTACGTTTGGCTGTAATTTCTTTGCGTGTAACTTCGGCAGCTTCAATAATTGCGTCAATACTAGCTTTTTGGGCTTCAAGACTTTGTTTTAGCTCACTGATGGCTTGGGCGGAAGCGGCAATTTGATTCTTGGCGCTACTTTGACGGCTTTGTTTCTCGGCGAAGTCACCTAGCGAGCTTCTGCCAGCTAGTAATACAATAGTATTTGGCTC
>X19_European_Ground_Squirrel__coassemble_21_pt1 | contig 17505 bp, 13 predicted proteins | sample X19_European_Ground_Squirrel__metabat2_high_PE_007 | metagenome-assembled genome bin X19_European_Ground_Squirrel | reverse complement strand
GCATCGCCGGCGAACCCAAAACCTCCGGATCGAGATCCGGAGGTCGGTTATTTTCTCTTAATAGTTTAGAAAATTTGCTTAAACTTTAGGTTCGGCTCATCTTCGGCAATACGAATTAGCTCATTGTATTTCGCGATCCGCTCCGAACGGGACAAAGAGCCGGTCTTAATCTGACCAGTACCCAGACCCACAGCAAGATGGGCAATCGAAGTATCCTCAGTCTCGCCCGAACGATGTGACATTACGGTACGATAACCAGCCTGCTTTGCCAGCATAACCGCAGCAATAGTCTCAGTCATCGTACCGATTTGGTTAGGCTTGATTAGGATAGCATTAGCGGCCTTAGACGCGATACCACGCTCAAGGAGCTTGGTATTGGTGACGAAAAGGTCGTCACCCACCAGTTGTACGCGATCGCCAAGACGTGCAGTTAGATTCACCCAACCTTCCCAATCCGATTCGGATAGTCCATCTTCAATTGAAACCACGGGATAATTGTCAATAATCCACTCGTACCAGTCAATCATATCTTCGGAAGTTTTCCAGGAGCCATCCGTCTTGAGCTCATAGTGGTCGCCATTCCAGAACTCCGAGGCCGCAACATCAAGCCCCAGAGCGATATCAGTGCCAGGCTTATATCCAGCGGCCTCAATCGCCTCCATAATGCAATCAAGTGGTTCATTGTTGCCTTCGTGCACGCGCGGGCCATAACCTCCCTCATCGCCCACCGTAACTGGGTAGTCCCGATTTTTCAAAATTGGCTTCAAAGCGTGAAACACCTCCGACCCCATACGTACGGCTTCAGCCATACTACCCGCACCCCGCGGGATAATCATGTATTCCTGGAAATCAGTACACCAATCCGCATGACAGCCACCATTCATAATATTCATCATTGGTAGGGGTAGGCACATTTCGCTAGCAGTGTTAGCAATTGAGGCAATATAAAGATAGAAAGGTAAATGTTTAGCGCGAGCTACAGCCTTGGCGGTAGCTAAGGAAACAGCGAGGATAGCATTAGCACCTAGATGACTTTTGTTAGCAGTACCATCCAAATCAATCATTAGCTGGTCGACTCGGCTTTGATCGGCAGCAGAATTACCAATAAGTAAATCGCGAATGTCATGACCAGCATTCCAAACTGCTTTGGAGACACCTTTACCACCATAGTATTTAGCATCATTATCGCGCAATTCTAACGCCTCGCCTGTGCCAGTCGAGGCTCCAGACGGGACAATTGCTCGCCCAGTAGCTCCCGAGCTTAAGTAGACATCTGCCTCGACAGTTGGATTACCCCGACTATCGATAACTTGTCGAGCTTTAATATCTTTAATCGTAAAACTATCCATAAGCAAATTATAGCATACCTAACCTAAAGCGAAAATGTTTTACCAAGAAAGATTTTATGATACAATGGAGATAAAGCTTAAGCAAGGAGACCTATGGCACAGAAGACCGGCACCGCCACCAAAGCAAAATCTACGCAACCAAAGAAGGCTGCGCCTAGGAAGTCTGTGTCGAAGAAGAGCCCAGCTCGCCCAGTAGCTACTGCGGTAGTGCAGGCCGAGCCTAAAAAGTCACGCAAAGGCCTAGTTGCAATCATCATTTTGGTAGTTTTGGTAATTCTTGGGCTGGTGGGAGCGGGCGTTTATTTCTGCTGGTACAACAATCCTGAGCAGGTAGCTTATGATGCCGTCACTCAGCTAGCCCGAGCGGACAACATTGCTTTAGAAGGAGAGTTATTGTTATCGGCACGTAGCACAGACAGTCCCGTCCAACGGGTGACGGTTGATTTCGACTCGGCTTCAAGTTCATTGCCCTACGCTACTAGTGCCAAGGTGACGGTATTTTTCCGCACCGACTCTACCGATGACACTAAAATCGACAAGTTTAGCATTAGCCTCCAGAACGTTATTATGAAGGATGGCGTGATCTATTTGCAAATTAGTGGCCTGATGGATTCAGTTGAAAACCTTATACCCGATGAAGACATGCGGTCAGAACTGGAAATCTACCTAGGCACTCTAGAAATTATTGATAATGAGTGGTGGAAGATTGATCTCGCCGAAGTCTTGAATGAACTTGACCTCCCATCTAGCCAGGTTAAGGCTTTGACTGGAATATATGATTGCGCGCTTGAGGCCGCCAATCGCGATTCACGTAACGAGGTAGTAGAACTTTATAAGCAAAATCGTTTCGTGAATATTGAGCGCACAAAATATCTTGAGCCCGAAAGCGACAGCGCCCATACGGTAATTGAGCCAGGACATCAAGCCTACAGGCTTAGCCTTGATAAGGCGAAAATGGCTGATTTTGCCAATCGTACGGTTGAAAGTGAAACGACCAGCGAGTTTATCACTTGCTACAATAAGGTTGCTCGGAAGTATGGCGGAAATACAATTGACCTCAGCGACATTACAGAAATTTCGGCAGATGATGTTGAAGTTTCAGAGGATATCTATGTCGGTCTCGAGATTTCTAACTTCGGCCACCGCATTCGCAGCATCCACTTCCAGTCAGAAGATACGAACGCTGATTACGAATTTGACGGGGCAGTTTTAATTAAATACGTTGACGCCGTTGTTGAAGCGCCCAGTGAATACCGCCCGATTTCGGATTTAATTATGGAAATCGTTGAGCTGATTGCGCCATTGATCGAGGAGGCATGATGAAACTTGGAAAAGTAAAAATTCTGAAGCAGGCCAAAGCGGTTGCTTCAAAGAAAATGCAACAAGTAAGCAGTAAAGTCGTAAAACCGCGTGATGAGGATGAGGCTCAGGCTAAGGCCGACCAGCTGGCCGAGATTTATGCTGATCAAGCCGAAAAGCGTTCCGCTCAGAATGACGACACGATCCTCGCCCTTGATATTGGTACCGAAAATGTCAAGGCGGTTATTGCTCGTCAGAATAAAGATGGGGAACTAGATATTATCGGGATTGGTCGCGCACATCAAGGTGCAACCAATATGTATGCTGGTGCCATCGCCGATATTCCAGCCGTGGTTGATGTTTGTGAGAAAGCGCTTAGTCAGGCTGAGCGGATGTCGGGCACTACTAGTAAACTCACCGTGGTGGGAATTGCGGGCGAACTGATTAAAGGAAACACTAGCACCGTGCGTTATCGTCGTAAAAACGGCAATAAGCCTCTCTCTGAGCAAGAAATGGCGCTGATTATCAAGCGAGTGCAGGATCGGGCCGGCGAGCAAGCCCGTCAAGCAATTGCCGACGAAACTAACAACCCCGATGTCGAGGTGCGTTTGATCAACTCTGCCATTGTCAGCATCACAATTGATGGCTACAAGATTTCTAACCCCATTGGGTTCAAAGGCACAGACATTGTAATTCAGTTCTATACTGCCTTTGCTCCATTGGTGCATATTTCTGCCATCGAAAAGGTTTGCGCCGAGCTGTCGCTAGACTTGCTGGCGGTGGCGGTCGAGCCATTTGCCGTCTGTCGCGCTTGCCTGGGTGACGATTTGGATAGTAGCTTCTCGGGGATTGTGATGGACATTGGTGGTGGCACAACGGATGTCGCAGTAGTTGATGATGGTGGCGTCGAAGGCACGAAGATGTTTGGCATTGGTGGGCGTAGCTTTACTCACCAGATTGCCGAAGTCTTGGATATTGATTTTGATACGGCTGAACAATATAAACTGGCAATTCGGAACCCAGCCAAGGTTCCAGCTGACATTCGTGACAAGATGCTGGTTGCGATTCGACGTAATTTGGCAGTTTGGCTTTCGGGTGTAGAGATTACTCTCGAAGAATTCAACCTAACTGATATGCTACCAAACAAGATTCTGCTCTGTGGGGGCGGCGCGGGCTTAAATGAATTGCAAGACGTGCTTGCTACCACCGACTGGTTTAAGGGCTTGCCTTTTGCGCGCCGCCCCATTATCCACCTCGTTGAAGTTAGCGATATCCCAGGAATCAACAACGCTACCGATGCAGTCTTGGACTATTCTTACGTTACCGCTCTCGGCCTACTTCGAGTTGCACTTGATACCCTAGCGGGGATACCTGAGGAGTCCGGCATTCGGGCTAAGCTAGCCAAGCTTCTACAGAATTAGCCCAGAAAAGCTAACGCCATCAGTAGTAGAGTGTCTAGGCTTTCTTAGTTTCTACAAATTCACCTGGCTTCAATCCGTCTAAGTGGTATGGTCCAAAATCTGTGCGATAGAGCTGCACTACGGTGTAACCGAGTGCCCCAAAAGTCCGGCGTATTTGTCGGTTACGCCCCTCACACATTAGCACTCGCCAAAAGCGGCGACTGCCGTCTGCACTCAGTGCGCCTTCACCCTTTTCCAGTCTAGTTAAACCGAGTCGTGACCAACCGTCAGTTAATTCCAGACCAAAGTCGGCAATCATCTGTTGATGCAGGGGCGAGAGGGGCTGATCTAGCTCGACCTCATAAATTTTAGTTTTGGCAAACTGAGGGTGAGTCATTTTGAAAGCGAAATCTCCATCATTTGCAAGGAGAATTAAGCCAGCCGAATCTCGGTCAAGCCGACCAACGGTTTTTAGTGAACGATATTTTTCTGGAAGCAGCTCATAGAGCGTCGGAAACTCCCCCTGACGTTTGCGGGAGCAGACATAGCCCACGGGCTTATTGAACGCCAAATAAGTGTAGCCCTGCAAAGAGGACACTATCTTTCCATTATAGCACACCTCATCGGTTTTGTCAATACGTTCGCCGAGAACAGCCCGCCGCTGATTAACTTGGACTTTACCGGCAGCGATCAAATTATCAGCCGCGCGGCGAGAAATTCCCAAACTTTCAGCCAAAAATTTATTCAGACGTACGGAGCCGTTCACGATACTAGACCGTTAAATTTGAATCGGTTGGCGCTGCCGGACGCTCAACTTGTGGATTGTAGTCGGGAGAGATGTTGAGCATATCGCTTGCTACTGGCGCGGCATCATTGCCAGGAGTAGTCGGGTTAATTGTTCCGTCTGCCGAACGGTCGCCAAGGACGTCATGCACAACATTGACTACATCTTCAATTCCAACCTGCGATTTTACAAGATAACGGTCCGCACCAAGGTTTTCGCCACGGAGTCGTTGATCTTCACTCGAAAGCGCAGTCATCATAATGACTTTGATGTCCTTAGTTTCGGGCGTACTGCGTAAAATGTCGAGCATATCAAAGCCTGAAATTTTGGGCATCATCACATCGGATATAATCAAGTCGGGGCGCTCGCGTACGGCCACTGCCAAGGCTTCCTCGCCGTCACTTGCGGAAACAATGGTGTAGCCCTCAGCGGTTAAACGAATGCTGTAAATTTCGCGTAAACTGTTGTCGTCTTCGACTAACATAATCTTACTCATTGGCTTACTCCTTGATTAACTTGGTTGATTTGGTTGGCTTGTGCTGGACTTGGGGTGGCAGTAGGCACCGAAACGGGGTTTGGGTTATGGCTCGGAGCTACCGGTGGAGCCGGAGCTGGCGTAGGGGGTGGCGCAGCTGCAGGCTGGGCAGCAACAGGCGCAGGCGACGGCACGGCTAATTGCGGTTGACTTTTTGGTGGCGTCACCGCCTGTGCCTGTTGCATTTTCGCCTGCAGCTGCGCCTGTTCATTCTGATAAGCGAGGAGTTGCCGTTGGTAATCGGCGGTTGTCAATCGGGGTAACGAAACATAAAAGGTCGAGCCAGTACCAAACGCACTCTCCACCCAAACACGACCGTTCATTGCCTCAACGCGCTGCTTAACGAGATAGAGCCCCAGCCCAGTACCACCGATTTGACGTGTTTGTGAATTGTCCACTCGATAGAACTTTTGGAAAATATGCCCAGCATCTTCCGGAGAGATACCAATGCCAGTATCAGTCACATTGATCAAAACCTTATCGCCGTCGCCACGGCAGCTCACCCAAATCTCGCCACCTTCAGGGGTATATTTAATAGCATTTTCAATTAGATTATCCAAAATCTCACGCAAAAAACTCAGATCAACTGCCGCATAAACCAGCTGGTTGAGCTGTTTGTCGCCCGTGATTGGCGCTGAAGGGCCAAAGCTATACTTGAGATGCTTTGCTCGGATGTCTTTTTCGCGCGCGCTCGCCATTTCACGTACTACTGAGATGATTTCGACCGGCACGGCATGTACCTTGAGGCGGCCATCATCAAGCTTGGTGACGTCAAGCAAGTCTTTAAATAGTCGCCCGAGATGTTGGCTGGAGTTGTGCGCCGCCTCAAGGTACTGGCGAGCGCGCGCATCAATCGTTGCCGTCTGCGGATTTAGAGCCAAACCGAGATACCCTTCAATTGAAGCCACGGGCGTGCGCATTTCGTGGCTGGCCGTCGAAATAAATTCGCTCTGCTTTTCCTCGTCTTCCAGTTCCTTAGTGATGTCGCGGAAAGTAATAATCTTATTGCTCTTCAAGCCACCAGTCGGTGTCAGCGTTAATGAAATCGCTGCCCGCCGTTCACTCTGAACGGAAATCAAAACGTAATCCCGCGAAGTCATAGCCTGATTGGTCTGCACCGCCTGAGCCAGCTTGCTTTGGTCGGGCGGTACGGCCATGCCATCGGTGGTTTCTAGGCGCAGAACCGTCTTGTAATCCAACCCTAGCATATTCGTTGGGCTACCATAGCCCACCATAGCCGCCGCCGCCGGATTGGCAAACTTGATAATGCCGATATTATCAATCAAAATCACCCCATCCGTGATGGCATTCAGGGTCAACTCAGCCAAAGCAGAATAATTTGCAATTGCCCCCGCCGGCACGGGCGCACTAGACGATGCTAATTTCTTTCTAAACCAACTCATTAAGTTTATTTTAACACAAGCGATTATAAAAACCAAATTTCAGCAAAGGTAAATTCCAGCCCAAAGTCGTGACACACAATTGACAAAGCTGTCGTAAAAGCTCCTGCTATTTTTAACACAAGCATGAAAGAATGTGCTACACTAAGACTATATGAATAAGGAAGTGATTTATTTGGAGCCGGAGGATGATATCACCGACATCTTATCCAAGCTTCAGCGAGCTGAACAAAAAGTTGTGGCTCTAGTGCCTCCCAAAAAAGCAACTATGCTCCGTAGTGCGGTGAATATGAAGCTAGTCGCACGCACCGCTAAAGAAAGCAAAAAAGTTGCAGTAATTGTTACCGCCGATCCGGCAATCGCCAAGATGGCAATGATGGCTCAAATCCCAGTAGCTAAGACGCTGCAGTCCCGGCCCGTAGTTCCCACTAAAGAAAGTTTGGCCGCAGCCGAGGCAAATGAACAGATTATTGATGAAGATTTGGCCGATATTACGGACGAAGCAGCCGCTAAAGGCGAAAAAGCTCAAGCTAAAACCGCCGGAGAGGCCTCTAACAGCGCTTCAGAGAAGGTTTCTGATAAAAGTGCGGCTGCACTCGAGCTAGACGAAGAAAGCCTCGAGAAAGGCTCTAAAGACGGCAAAAAGAGCGCCGCTAAGGGCTCTCAAGACAAAAAAGGCCAAAAAGTGCCAGATATTGCTAAATATCGCAAATGGATCATTCTAGGGGTGGTAGCAGCATTAGCACTGGTTGTTTTCGGTGTTTGGGCCTTTGTTTTTGCTCCAGCCGTTCAGATTACGGTAGCAATGAGCACTTCAGCTAATAATTTCTCAGAGGATGTTCGCTTCACTACGGATCCAGCTGCCGAAAATGCCGCTGAGGGCATCTTCTACGCACGCAAACAGACTTACGAGCCGGAATTTACCGATAAATTCGAGGCCACAGGCAAGGAAGACCGTGGGGAACGGGCTACTGGTACGATAACCTTAAATATGGTTTTCACACCTAACGAGGATGTTGCCACCCAAATTGGTCTGGCTAAAGGATATAGCAAGTTGACTGCTACGACTGCCGACGGTAAGGCTGTGAGCTATGCCCTCGATGAAGACTTGAGTACAAACTGGGATGGAACTATGGCTGGCCTGAGCAATCTAGCTGCAGCTGGCTGGGCCTGTAATACCTCAGCTTCAGCTGGTACGACTTGTCGGAAGACGGCTACCGCCGCGGTTGTGGCTAACGCCGCTGGTGAGGATTACAACATCGGTGCTGCACGCACTTGGAATCCTGTTGAGGATGACGATGAAACGATTAGAATCAGTAACTCCAATGCCTTCACTGGTGGGAGCACTCGCAACGTTACGGTAGTCACCCAGGCCAACATTGATGCCGCCAAAGAGCGTATCCTTGCCGAGCATGCTACCGAGGGTCGGATGACTCTACTCGATACAATCAAGAGTGACGACATCGTTATTATTGAGTCGAGTTTTGCTTCAGAAGCTGGCGAGGTTAAGTCGGTTCCTGCGGTCAACGCCGAAGTAGACGAGAACGCCCAGCCAGAGCTTACGGTGAAAGCTATCTACTCGGTTTATACGGTAGACAAAGCAAAGGTGGAAGAATTTGTCGTTGCTAAGACTACCACCCCCGATGACCAACGCATTTACTCCGTCAGTAATCCATATTTTGAACACTTTACTAAGATTGAAGACCCAGCGCGACTTAAAGCCATAGTCAAGACCGGTCCAACCGTTACCGAGGAGAATATCCTTGAAAAAGCGCAAGGGCGCAAGATTGGCGAGGTTCAGTCGTTACTCCGCTCAATTAACGGTGTCAGCGCGGTAGAGATTAAGCCATCGTACTTCTGGGTGCGGAGTGTACCAAAAGATGCGAGTAAAATCACGATTGAGTTAACTGTGGAGGATAATTAAAGATGAAACTTATCGCCTTGGATGTTGGTACAAAGCGGATTGGAGTAGCTAAAGCGGACTCTAAGGTGCGGATAGCGGTTCCGTACCCAGCCGTAGAGGTAAATGAGGGCCAAGAATTCCAAAAAATTGCCTCACTCGCCCGAGCTTGGGATATCGACAGCTTCGTACTGGGGCTACCCCGTAACTCCCAAGGCGAGGAAACTGAGCAAAGTCGCTACGTACGTGAATTTGCTAAGGAGCTAAAACGTAGCATTCTTACCGCCAAAATTTGTTTCCAAGATGAATCTTTGACATCAGTTGAAGCCGAGAAACGCCTCAAGAACCGCAAGAAAGGGTACAAAAAAGGCGATATTGACTCGGAGGCAGCGACTATTATTCTACAGGACTTTCTCGAGGAACACACCGGCAAAACTACCACCAAGGCTGCTGCGGCTCGTCGGCAATCGGTCAAAGCCGCCAAGCCACATAAGCTACTCTGGGCGCTGATTATTATTGTCCTCTTGCTGGCGGGAGCGGGAGTAGGAGCCTATTTTTACTATGATCACAACATTCAACCAGTCTTCACCGATGCGGAATGTGACTCCAGCGACACCAGCGTAACGGCCTGCAAGCCAGTAATCTTTGCTGTGGAGGAGGGGGCTAATATCGGTGATGTGGCGGTTGAGCTAAAAAACGCCGGGCTCATCCGTAATTCCATTGTTTTTCAAGTGTATTACCGTCTAAATTATAGCGATAGTACAGTTAAAGTTGGTGAGTACGAGCTCAATAAAACCATGACTCCCGCTGAAATTATCGACCTAATTGTAGCCGGAAAGGGTGGCGCTACCTTTACCCTGACGGTGGTTCCTGGCGAAACATTAGCTGATTTTACAGCCAAATTAGTCAAGCTGGGGTATGACCAAGCTACGGTCGAAGCCGCGCTTAAGGTGGATTATACAGGCGAATATAGCTGGATTTTTGATGGCCGCCCCGCTGAAGCCGGCCTCGAGGGCTATCTCTATGGCGACACCTACGAATTTTATAAGGGCGAGGAAGTTGAAAACATCATCGAGCGTATGCTGACCGAGCTGGCTGAGGTGATTAAGACTAATAACCTCCAAGAAAAATATGCCGCTCAGGGACTAAACTTGTACCAGGGAATTACCTTGGCTTCGATCGTCCAAAAAGAAGCTCATTCGGCCGAAGATCAAGCCAAGGTCGCACAAGTCTTTTATAACCGTTTGGCACAGGGGATTTCACTCGGGAGCGATGTTACGACCCAATACGCACTTGACTTGGTAGATCCAAATCGCGAGATTTACACTAATAACGCCGAGGCTTTGCAGATTGACTCACCTTATAATACTCGTCGCTACCCAGGCCTCCCTTATGGCCCAATCTGTAACCCCGGAGAGCAGGCGCTGAATGCTACTGCTACCCCTGATACATCGGCGGCAAACTACTTATTCTTCTTGACAGGAGACGATGGTGTGATGTATTATAGTAGCACAGAGGGAGAGCATAATCAGAACATCATTGACCATTGTGCCGAACTCTGTAATGTTGCATTGTAGTTGACTGCTTTGTAATATAGTGGTGGGATATAGTTTACTATGAGAAAGAAACGTAAGGAGCATAAGTTTCGAAGCTTCATGGGCAAATTCTTGCCCTATGTGGCAGCCTTTTTGTTGATTTTTGTCGTAGCTAAGGTCGGGTCAGAGGGCAAAAACGATCTTGCTTCTGGTAGTATCAATATGAACGCCATGGCTGCCGATAACTATAATGTCTCGGCTGACCAGCTTTCAGAGCTTTATGTCGTGGCGAGCGTCTCGAATAGCTTTGACCTTGCCAGCGTTGATACCGTGGCGAGTAACTACGTCGTGGTCTCGGCCATGAAAGAAATTAGTCAGACTACGGCCGACCGCATTGAGAAGCCTAGTATTATTAATACTAATATTTCCCGAGGCGTCCAGACTTATACTGTTGCCGAGGGGGAGACGATGGCAAGCATTGCGGCTAAATATGGCATCACGACCGATCAAATTCGCTGGTCGAATGGCCTGAAGAACACCAATGTCGTAGCTGAGCAAGTTTTGAAGATCCCGACAGTTCCCGGAATTGTCTATACGGTCAAGGCTGGCGATACAGCCGAGGCTCTGGCTGCCAAATATGGTGGCACGCCCGAGAATATCATCGCCTTTAATGACCTCGAGTCGGGCAATCTCATCATTGGCTCGCAAATCGTGCTACCGGGCGGTGTCTTGCCGTACCGTGAACGTCCTGAATATGTAGCACCAGTGCGTCAGAGCTTCTATACTTATTCGGGTTCATCTTCGGCACGTCAGAGTATGCGGGTGCTTTCGCAAGGGCGTAGCCCCACCCAACATCCATCGATTAATAATAGTGGTCCAGGCGTAGAAAACAACCCCATGATTCGTGGCCAGTGTACTTGGTACGCTTGGTATTGGCGAGCCGCTAATGGGCGACCTCTGCCAGGTGGTGGCTATCTCAGCCATGCACGCTATTGGGCAGCACGCGCGGCGAACGCCGGATACGCCGTAGACCGTAATCCTGAAGTCGGTGCAGTTTTCCAGACCACAGCGGGCTATTACGGGCACGTCGGTATCGTAGTAGCGATTAACGTGGATGGTTCGCTCGTGGTACGCGAAATGAATCTCGACAACCGTGGTATTGGTACTCTTACCGAGGGTATCATTCCGGCCAGCGCCGTACGTAGCTTTAATTACATTCATTAGGGGAATTATGTTCGTTGATACAGCCAAAGTTAAATTGCAAGCCGGTAAGGGCGGCGACGGGGCGGTGTCGTTTCGCCACGAAATCTACATTCTCAAAGGCGGCCCTGACGGTGGCGATGGCGGCAAGGGCGGGAGCATTATTTTTCGCGCAGATAAGGACACGAATACACTTTTGGACTTTCGTTATAATCCAGAGCTCAAGGCCGAAAATGGTAAAAACGGTGCTGGAAGCCGTAGTGCCGGCCGCAGTGGTAAGGATTTGATTGTTGAAGTCCCTATCGGTACCATCGTGCGACGTGACGGCCAAGTACTTGCTGATCTTGACCGTGACGGAATGGAAGCCACCATTGCCCGAGGTGGAGACGGTGGGTTTGGTAATGCGCATTTCAAATCTTCCGTGCGGCAGACACCGCTGATTGCCGAGGTGGGCGAGCCGGGTGAGGTCTTTGAAGCTACGCTCGAGCTGAAGTTGATTGCTGATGTAGGTCTAGTGGGGCTACCCAATGCTGGCAAATCGACCTTCCTTAGCGTGGTGAGCAATGCTCGTCCCGAGATCGCCGACTATCCTTTTACTACGCTTACACCTCAACTTGGTGTGGCTACGATTGATGGCCAAGATCTTCTAATTGCCGATATCCCCGGTTTGATTGAGGGCGCGGCCGATGGTAAAGGCTTAGGACACGATTTCTTGCGCCACGTAGATCGCACGGCGGTTTTGTTGCATCTGGTAGATGTCTATAATGATGACACTGGTGTGGCGTATCAGACGATTCGGCATGAATTGGAACGTTATTCTGACCTCGCTACTCGCCCCGAAATCGTCGCATTGACGAAGTGCGAAGGAGTGGATGAAGAGATTATCCATATGCAGATGGCGGCAATTCTAGCAATTAATCCTGATGCGCGGATTTTTGCGATTTCCGCTGCCGCCAAGCAGGGCCTTACCGAGTTGCTCCGTGCCTTGGTGCGGGAGAAATTAGTGGCAGCCGGAAGCGTACTGCGGTCTTCGGAGGGAACCTCCGCGACCAACGGGGAGCGGATAGAACGAGCTCGCCCCGTAACGACGGGCGAGAGCGAAGTGTTTCCCGAGAAGGCCGTAGCACACTCACCGGCTGCCACTAATTTACCCGTGATTACGCTTGGCACGGAGCAACTCAGCAAGGCTTGGAAAGTGGAGAAAGTTGACGACAAATTCGTGGTCTCTGGACCAAAAATTGAGAAGTTTGCCCGCCGCACCGATCTTGGCAACTATGCCTCCGTCAACCGCTTGCGCGATATTCTGAAGAAAATGGGCATTCGCGCCGAACTGACGTCGCAGGGTGCCGAACCGGATTCGATTATTTCGATTGCCGGCAAAGAATTTACGCTGGTAGAAGACTATTAAGCTTGTCAAAATCACCAATTTTAGCATGAACTATTGACTTTTTAAAGCAGGTATGCTATAATGAAAAGACAGAGAGGGGTTGAGCCCCCTCTAGTAGACCGGTCCGCGTGACCTTAAACAGAGAGGTGTCAATTATGAGTGCCAAGGTTAACTGTATGGAGTATGACAAAGCGTTATTTGATCAGTTGCGTAAACTGGTGAAACGGGCTGAGAAATTGGATGCGGCAGTAGTTCTGACACAGGACAATATTGAAGTGTACCACTGCAAAGAAGATGGCGAAGTTGTCGTTGAGGGCATCTACACTTATTCTTTTGATAGCTGGCATGCAATCAATACTTTTCTGGACAGCATTGCTAATCAGCTCAAGAAAAAATGGGCGCCGCAGTTCGCCAAACTTAGCGCAAGCACTGCTGACGGCGATGTATGGGGGCTGGATCTCACCGGGAGTGATTGTGTCGTATTGGAAATCGGTAACAAACATTGCGTTTCCCGCTATGAACTCCCTTGAAGCCGAGAAAGCCTTCTGTGGCTTATGAAGTTCCTGGCTAACTCTTGTTATCCGGAGTCGGATTAAGGAGGGTGCAACAGGTGTTGCACCCTTTGCCTTTTTATTGTGAACATCCTCTGGGAGCTTCGGGGCAAGAAGCCTAGACATTGACGTCAAAGCGTGGTAGAATGAGGTTATTGTGATGGGAATTACCGTTACCGTTTGGTGACGGTAATTTCTAGCTTAAGACGTAAACGCCCTAGGCCGAGGACTATCGACATAACACTCCTTTCTACATTTTGTTAAAAATTATCTAGGTGCCCCTATGCTCCTAAAATCAGCGTAGCACAGAAAAGAATGACATAAAAGCAGTAGCATTAAATCTTACAGTTCTACTCTTCACTCAATTCCTTCTATCTCATACAGTACTAAGGCAACGGAGGGGGAAAGCGTACCAACGATTAGTGGCGTGCGATGCGTCTGTTAATGATTCATAAAAGCCTAGACGATAGCCCAATTGGTCGGCGGATCGGGTTTGGCTAGTCCAGATACAGCCATAGTTTGCCGAGAAGCTAAGCTGTCCTATACCAATTGATACTACCCCGCTGCGCACGAAGTAAGATCGAGCTAGCCTCAGTCTTTTCTCGGCCCGCGTGCGCTCATCCCGTCGTTACGGGTGAGCGCCGCTTAACCAACGCGACTTCGTCGCTACCAGCTGATCGTCGCTTCGGATGACCTCGAAAAGCCTAATCCTAGCTCCACTCTCCCCGTGCGCAGCGGGTGGCTCAGTTATGCTGATCGCGTAGTTGGGGGAACTGGATATGGTGGCGACTGGTGGTCTTCCCATTCTGGAGCCAATAACGCCCACGCTTACGATCTCGAGCTTCACCCGTCAGAAGTTGAACCATCAAACTACGACAGTTACTTATACGGTTTCCCCCTCCGTTGCCTTAGTACTGTATGTAGATATAAAGAATAATGGAAAAGAAGTATGTGGGTCTCTCTAGCTACCTCTTTTACCATTGACATTTTATCCCAAAGAAAGCTGGCCCTTTCGAGCCAGCTCCCGCGCTGATGCGCGCCCACCCTGGGGCACATTGGTTTGTTTTAATCCGCTGTTTTTGTTTTTAAAGTCTCCACACTCCACTAACATTTCAGTGGAACCCCTGTGAAGCGTACCAGCTTATGTTTATAATAATCCAGAAACGCGGTTAGGTCAAGTCAAAAAGCAAAAACCGCTGTAAAAAGCACAACGGTTTATTTGCTCACCACAAGTTGCGATGAAAGGTTTAATCTACTTCCTGATTCTGAGCGATTGTCTGGCGTACCTGCTGTAATAATCCAGGGGTATCCTTAACCGTGTTCAGAATGGTCTCGTCATCTTTCTGAGCGGCGATTTCGACCAATTCTTCCGGATCGCTCGGCAGAAGTAAATTAATAGCCACGCCGATGACGGCCGCCAAGCTCATTCCCGAAAGCGAGAAGACGGTAGCGCCGTTCATCATCAGGGAAAGCACAGCTCCACCTAAGCCGAAGACCAGCATCGGTGCCGCGATTGCGACATTTCTCATGTAGTTGAAGTTTACTTTGTTCTGTACTAGATCCTTGATACCGTTCAACCCGATGAAACCATACAACATTACCGACACTCCGCCCAAGACCGGGCCAGGAATGGTCGCGATAGCCGCCGTGAGCTTGCCGATAAAGCTAAGGGCAATTGCGAAGACTGCCGCCAGCGTGATTACCCATACCGAGGCAACCTTCGTCATACCGACAATCGAGGTATTCTCGCCGTAGGTGGTATTTGCTGGCCCGCCAAATAAAGGCGCCAATCCCGTACCTCCACCGTCACCAATCAAAGTGCGGCCTAATCCCGGGTCTTTGAGCAGATCTTTGCCCACTATGGTGCTCAATGCCTTGTGATCGCCGATATGTTCGGACATGGTCGCCAACGATAAGGGCAGGAACGTCCATAACCCACGGAAGTCTAAGTGCCAATCAACACCAATGACATTGAAATGCGGTACCGCAATCCACGATGCTTCGCGAATCGTGCTGAAATCTACCATTCCCAAGCAGCACGCCGCAACATACCCGACAATGATTGCCATCAAGAACGGTACGATATTAAAGAAACCGCCCAAGACTTTACGGAATCCCACCATAAAGGCAATCGTGGCTACTAAGGTAATGGCTGCGACCAGCACATGATGTAAACTCGGGCTTGAACCAGAGCTGATGCCGATTTGACTAACCGCCGATGAAGAAAGGCCCAGACCGATAATCAAAATCATCGGACCGCGCACTACCGGTGGCAGAATCTTGTCCAGCCAGTTTGTGCCAACCTTCATGACGATAAAGCCCGTAATAATGTAGATGATACCTACGGCCAAGGTTCCGGTCATGACTGCCCCCATACCGTACAGGAGGTAGGTGGTTGCAATCGGTAGAATGAAAGCAAACGAGCTGCCCAAATACACAGGGGATCTCCAGCCGGTTGCTATCTGATACCAGATTGTACCAATTCCAGAGGTAAACAATGCTACGGCAATCGGAATAACTTCTGTACCGGCTTGCTGGTTCACCAATATCGGAACCGTAACGGTTGCGCCGAACATACCAAACAGATGCTGTATGGCCAGAACAATCGTGAATAGCAACGGGGGAAGTTCTCTGATGTCATACCGTAGTTTGACAGTAGTAGCTCCGGAGCTACTTTGGGATTTATCCATAATAAATCCCTCCTTTCATAGGAGATTTTAAGGTGCGTTTGGATGATGCTACAAACACAATCCTTTGCGAGATTATAACACAAGATACACCGAATGACTAGGGAACTTTGTCATTGACTATATCCATAAGCTATGTTTAAATAATACTTAATTATGCCAAAAATCAAGTTCACCATCATTACGCTTTTCCCCGAGGCTTTGCAGCCCTATTTGGAAAGCTCTATGCTTTACAAGGCGCAAGAACGGGGGATTATTGCCGTGGAATATGTGAATTTACGTGATTTTGGACTAGGGCCGCACAAATCTGTCGACGACACCCCTTACGGCGGTGGCGATGGTATGCTTCTAAGGTGTGAACCGGTCTTTGCCGCCATTGAGAGTGTTAAGCAAAAATCGCCCGAAGCTGAGGTGATTCTTCCTACCCCAGTGGGGGTGATTTGGGATCAAGCCCTGGCGCGCCAATTTGCGGGGGTAAAAGATAGAGCGCCATCCCAGCAAGGTTTAGCAGAAAACGCTCCAGAAAGCGAGCTAGAGGGCAATCTGCGGCATTTTGTCATTCTTTGCCCGCATTATGAGGGCTACGACCAACGAATTTTGAGCATTGTTGACCATCAGATTTCGCTGGGTAAATACGTCCTCACCGGTGGGGAGCTACCGGCATTGATTATCATTGATTCAATTACGCGTCTGCTCCCAGGTGTGCTGGGCGGTGCGACATCGGCGGAAATCGAAAGTTTTTCGGATGGCGATAATCTAGAATACCCTCAGTACACCAAGCCAGCGGAATTTCGAGGAATGAAAGTACCCGAGGTTTTACTTTCAGGCAATCACGGTGCCATTGCCCAGTGGCGCGCAGAACAAAGCAAGCAATTAACTCGCAAATGATGCAGTAGGCGCTCGCTTGTCCAGTTCCACCAGGCGCGGGCTGAGGCGGAAGCTCGCCGCTAGTAACTTATCTGACCACAGCCTTCCGGCCGTGGTCTTTTTCTGCCCAAAATGCTATAATATCTCCATGGATTTATCGGCGGGAATTGAAGAGGTAAAGGGAGTAGGCCCCAAGACCGCTAAGTTGCTCAAACGAGTAAACCTCTGTACAGTGGGCGATTTACTCTACTGCCTACCCCGAGTTTACGAAAACTATCAAACTACCACCAAGATTGAAGATCTCCGCCCGGGCAAGGTGGTAATTCGCGGGAAAATTAGCGATTTGCGTATCTTACGCACTAGCCGGCGCCGTTTGACAATCACTCAAGGAGTGATCCGTGATGACACTGGTGCCGTTCGTACTTTGTGGTTCAACCAGCCTTACCGCGCTAAACAATTTGACGAGACGCGGGAATACTATTTTACGGGGAAATACGAGCTTAAAAACGGGCGCTATCAGCTGACTTCACCCGCCGCCACGCTAGTGCAAGATGCAGCAAATGGTACCGCAAACGGATTCCAGCCCATCTATTCCGCCAAAAGCGCTATTA
>X19_European_Ground_Squirrel__coassemble_18_pt1 | contig 18096 bp, 33 predicted proteins | sample X19_European_Ground_Squirrel__metabat2_high_PE_007 | metagenome-assembled genome bin X19_European_Ground_Squirrel | reverse complement strand
ACGACTTTGTCTTCCAACGTACACACCAGCTAAAGCTGGTGGTTTATAGGACTAAAAATCCCCTGACTACTTAGTCAGGGGCAAAAACTAGCGTAAAACGCATATTTTTAGTTGTACAACAAATTCTCGACAATACGCCCCTGATAAGCTATAATATATACTATGATTTGGCTTCCTGTAGTCGGTAATTACGCCGATATTGACGTTTACGCATCCATTATAGCATATGCTGATTTGTTGAATCAGCGCGGGAAGCCCGCGCAAACTTATATCCCAACCGCGCCCAATTATAGTGTTCCCGCAACTTTACACATACCCGAAGCCGAAAATACGCATTTTGCTCTTCAGCCTACCGACCAAGCCATTATTCTCGATATTTCAATCCCAGAAGAAATTTCTAAGTTTGTGCCTGACAACCAAATCCTCGAAATTATCGATCACCATCCAGGCTACGAAGAATACTGGCATAGGCGCATCGGCGATAAAGCTATTATTGAGAAAATCGGTGCCGTAGCGACTTCAGTCTTCGAATGGTGGGGTGAATGTTGGGACTACGGCAAGATGTCACCAGAAATTGCCAAATTATTATTGGCCGCTATCCTTGATAATACACTCAATTTCAATGCCAGCATTACTACCGAACGCGACCACCAAGCTGCTCAGAAACTTGCCGCAATCATTGACACCACGGTGGAAAATTTTGCCACTTGGTACTTTACAGAAGTGAGTAAAACCGTTGTTTCGAATCTACAAAATTCTTTACTTCAAGACTGCAAAACTGCCACTCTACCAACCAATCAATCCACTTTTGCTTTTTGCCAGCTCACCCTCTGGAACACCAAAAATATTCTCAAACAGGCGGACAAAGTCTCACAAATTATGTCTAATAAAGGTAGCTCTTGGCTCGTCAATGTGCTTTGTATTTCCGAGCGCAAAAATTATATTCTCACCAGCTCTGAGCAACTCTCTGAATACTTTACCCAATTACTAGACCTCAAGCAACAAGATCCTTGGCTAATTTCTAATCAACTTTACTTGCGTAAAGAAATTCTCGGCAAAATGCTTGAGTAGCTAGATCTACACAATAAGTCCTTCTATCTCATATTCCGTGCTACAATTATTACCATGAAAGGTAAACAATTTTGGACAGAGGTTCAGCAGCATATCCCCCAAAATTGGCTTACCATCTGGGCTTGGATTATGTCATCCATCATCGTTCTTGGTATCGTCACGCCTTCCAGCGACCTGTTAACCCTCATCAAGCTCTTTGGCGTATTCTGTTGCGTTTTCTATACTATCTCCGTTTTTCCCAAAGATTATGTCTTTCAGTTTGCTCTCCTCCTCACCTTTATCGCCGACATTACCCTAGCGACTAACAACCTCTCCGAGCCAGGATTAATCACTTTTGTCGTAGCGCAGATTCTTCACAGTTGGCGCTTACACCCCACCAGTAAGAGACCATGCATTATCATCTTCAGCTTCGTGATACTCGTGCTTATCGCGCTAAATTATATTTTTAACCTCGTTCCAAGCATCCTCGTCATCTGTACCTGCTATGGTCTACTGTTGCTGGCTAACCTAGCCAGCAGTTGGCACTGGAGAGCCAACTCGCCCCATAATTTCTATGCGCACTGCGCGACCATTGGCTTCACGCTCTTCACCTGTTGCGATATCTGTGTAGCAGTCTCGTATCTCGCCCTCAATCACTTGCTTCCGGCTTTCTGTTATGGTCTCGCTAACTTCTTTGCCTGGTTTTTCTATTTTCCGTCACAAATTTTCATAGCAAATAGCCCAAAATGTGCTACAATGAATCCAAAGGAAGGTAATTGTGCTACAATGGAGGTAGAACATGGAAGGTAAAAGACACACGACACCCAGCAACGGCCAACGCGCAATTCTAGTTTTTGGCGCGCCGTGCAGCGGCAAAACCACTTTTGGCAAACAGTTTGCCGATCAATTCAATGCTACATTTTATGATCTCGATGCCCTCAAGCAAGAGCATAATCTGTCTCGACAATTTATTTTGTTGCTCGTTGAGCAAGTTGCTCGGACTGGCGCCACGCTAGTTTTTGAGGGTGGCAACGACACCGAACGCGATCGTCGCGAGTTAGCGGAAATTCTCCGTTCAGCTGGTTATACACCCACACTAATTTGGATTCAGACCGACGTCAGCACGATTCGTGCCCGCCTCAAGACCCGCCTCAAATCTGTCGAGAAAGCAAAATCGGTTTACGACTCTCGCATCAAGGCTCTCGAAGGCCCATCTGATGCCGAGATGCCCATTGTGCTTTCAGGTAAACATACTTATCACACTCAGCTCAAGCAAGTTCTAACTCAATTACAAGAGCGTTAGCTTAGTTAGATGATTATCAATGATGCCGAATTTGGCGAGGTTTTGGTGCGCAAGAATCCCTTGTCGCATAGCGTACGCTTTTCTGTCGCGCCCTCGGGTAGGTTGCAAATGTCTGTACCGCAGCATACGAGCGACTTCTTGCTCAAGCGTTTCCTAAATGCTAACCGCACGCTCGTGCGCGAGAAAATTCCTCTAAACGACCCCAAAACTCAGCGCGCCCGTGACGCTAAGAAAAAACTCCTCGCCAAGAAAGCCAAGGACTATCTACCTTATCGCCTTGAGTATTATGCCAAACTCTACGGCTACAACTACGACCGTTGCCGCCTCAGTCATGCTGCTACGCGCTGGGGAAGTTGCTCGTCAAATGGCACCATTTCACTCAACATTGGTCTAATGCAAGTGCCTGAAGTCCTGCGTGATTATGTTATTTTACACGAGCTCGCCCACCTCAATCACATGGATCATTCGCCCGCCTTTTGGGATGAAGTCGGCCAACACGACCCGCGCTACAAAGACCACCGGCGCAAGCTGAAACAATTTTCGCCCGGAGTCTAAAGCCAGAAAAACCGCCAACGTTTCCGCCAGCGGTCATTTTGAGATTAGAGACGTTTGAATGCCGGATGGTTACGGATATAATCCTCCGCCACCCGAAACGCTCTCGGATGATCCACACCCAGGACAGCCAATACCGTCGCACCGACAGCTAACCCAGCGAGCATGAAGCTCGCAAGGCGCTTCATGCTCCTTTATCCTGCGATGTATTCTCTTCGCAGGACCCGGCGGGAACATCGCCGCCCTCAGCAGGAACGGACTCACCCTTTGCTTCAGTCGATCCAGAGCCTTCAGGGCTCAGTTCGGTGTAACTTCGACCCTCCGATTCTCCGGGAGGTTCAGTGCGCCTAGCCCCGTTGCTCCCGAAACCGTCAAAATCATCTTCAAAGTCATCTTCCTCATCGTCGTAGTAATCACAGTATGCGTTGCGCCACGCACAGACGGAATAACCCGCCACGAAACCTACCAACAACGACAATGCTACATAAATTTTTCTCATACAAACCCCTTTCTACTCATCACGAGTGGAAACCAATCGAGTCACGAAGCTCACCAGTGTGACCCATGCAATTACCCCTGCAGTTACACTACAGAGAAAGCCAACCAGCATCTTGTTGATTAAACGTTCCTGAGACATTTTTCATCATCTCCCTTCTAAAGTCCCTAGGATAGTGCATAATCGCAATGCCATGCCTATCTCTCCATTATAGCACACTTTATGATAAAAGTCAATATAATTGGCTAATTCTGCAAAAATCTCTCGTAAACCCCTTGTTTTTCTTGAGGAAGTGTGCTAAACTTATTCCGTATAGTCTATTAAACGGGCATTACGAACTAGACGACAGAGCAGGCCTACGACAGTAGGGACCACTCATTAGTCTAGATTTCGTAGGTCTATAAGGGAAAGGAACAGGATGCAAGTCATCATCGGCACCAAAATTGGTATGACCCAGATCATCGGCGACGACGGTATCGTGACTCCCGTCACGGTTTTGCAAGCCGACCCCTCCACAGTGACTCAGATTAAAACTGTCGAAACCGACGGTTATAACGCTGTGCAGTTGGGATACGGTCAGGGTAAGAATCTGAGCAAGTCGGTTGCTGGCCACGTCAAAACGGCCGGAATCACGCCAAAAGTTCTGCGTGAGTTTCGCACTAGTGAAGCTCCAGAGCTCAAAGTTGGCGACAAAGTCAGCGTAGAAAACTTTAAGCTCGGCGATAAAGTCCAAGTTACGGGCATTTCCAAGGGTAAAGGTTACGCTGGTACCGTCAAACGCTGGAACTTTAATGAATCGCGCAATACGCACGGTTTCAAGGGCAACATCCGCCGCGTTGGTTCAATCGGCTCAATGTACCCACAAAAGTTTTCAAAGGCAAGAAAATGCCAGGCCGCATGGGCCACGATCAAGTAACTGTCAAGAATTTGGTAGTTGCTTATATTGACGTTGAGAATAATCTCATCGGTCTCAAGGGCGCAGTACCTGGCCCCAAAAAAGGCATCGTAACTATCGAGGGAAAGGAGTAATATGGCTGAACTAAATCAAGACGTCTTTGGCCTCGAAGTTCAGAATCACGAACTCCTCAAGACCGCTTACGACGCATATCTCGCCAACTCACGCAGCTCCCACGCCAAGACTTTGAAGCGTGGTGAAGTCCGTGGTGGCGGTAAGAAACCCTGGAAGCAGAAGGGAACTGGTCGCGCTCGCTTTGGTTCGACCCGCAACCCAATCTGGCGCCACGGTGGTGTGGCCTTCGGTCGCACCGGCGAAGAGAACTTCACCAAGAAGCTCAGCAAAAACGCTAAGAAGACCGCTGTCCGCCAAGCGCTCAGCATCAAGAATCATGACAAAGCAATTCTAATTGAAGGCATTGCGACTACCGGTAAGACCAAAGAGGTCGCCAAGAAGCTTAAAGCCCTCAATCTAGCTGATAAAAACGTGCTCATGGTTGTTTCGGAGAAGGCTCCTGAAGTCCTTCGCGCTACTAATAACATTGCCAATCTCAAGCTAGTCCGTGCAACTTATCTGAATGTCTTTGACATCCTCAATGCCGACGCTATCATCTTTAGCGAGACTGCTCTCAAAGATACCGAGAACTGGCTACTAGACAAGGAGGAAGCATAATGATTATTCCACGTGCTACTGAGAAAGCTTATGTCGCTCAGACCCAGAATACCTACATCTTCTTCGTCCCCAAAACCGCCAGCAAGCAAGCGATTGCCAAGGCTGTCGCGGAAGCCTTCAAGGTTACAGTAGTAGATGTACGCACCGCTGTTCGTAAGGGTAAGCCCACCCGCTTCTCGCGCGGCAAGCACGCCTACCCTGGTACCACTTTCCGTCAAGACCATAAAGTCGCTTACATTACTGTAAAGGAAGGTGACAAGATTCCAGTATTTGAGGAGACCAAGGCAGACGACAAAAAAGCCGAAACTAAAGTAGAAAAAGCTGATAAAAAAGCTGCCAAGAAGGCCGAAAAGGCTGAGAAAAAGGTCAAAGCAGCCGAAGCCAAGGCTAAAGAGGAGAAGAAATAATGAGTATTAAAGCTTATCGTCCAACTACTCCTGCTCAACGCCAGAAGACCACTCAAGATTTTGCACAGATTACCACACGCAAACCCATGAAGTCTTTGCTCGCCAGCAAGAAACAAATGGCCGGCAAAAACAACCAAGGTCGCATTACTGTGCGTCATCGTGGTGGCGGCGTCAAGCGCCATTATCGTATCGTTTCTTACTCTCTACCGGTAGATAGTAAGTTTACGGTGATGGAAATCGAGTACGATCCAAACCGCAGCGCTCGTATTGCCCGCGTCAAGGATCAAAGTGACAATTATTACTACGTCATCGCCGACAACAATATGCGCAAGGGCCTAACTTTCGAAACTGGCAAAAATGCCCCAGTTGAGGCTTCCAACCGAATGCCTCTAGAAAATATTCCAGTTGGTACTTTTGTCTATGCCATCGAGCTCACCCCCGGTCGCGGCGCCCAAATCGCCCGCTCTGCTGGGACTAAAGTCCAACTAATGGCCAAAGAGAATAGTTATGCCACCCTCAAAATGCCATCTGGCGAGATGCGCAAAGTCATGGTAAGTTGCGAAGCTACTATCGGTACCGTAAGCAACGAACAGCACCAAAACATTAAGATTGGCGCTGCTGGTCGCCGTCGTCGCAAGGGTATTCGCCCGACCGTTCGCGGTGTCGTGATGAACGCTACCGATCACCCTCACGGTGGTGGTGACGGTGGTCGCCATGGTACTGGTAAAGCACCTCGTACCCCATGGGGTCAATTGACACTTGGTTATCGTACCCGTCATAATAAGAAAACTAATAAGATGATCGTGCGCAGTCGCCACGAAGGAAAGAGGAAATAATGTCTCGGAGTCTGAAGAAAGGTCCATTTGTGGACTACAAACTCGCGAAGAAGGTTGCTGCCCTCTCTGCTGAGGACCGCACCGTGATCAAGACTTGGGCACGCCAATCAACTATTTCTCCAGAAATGGTTGGTCGCACCATCGCCGTTCACAACGGTAAGGTTCATGTTCCTGTCTTTATCAGCGAGAACATGGTCGGGCACAAACTCGGTGAATTTGCCCCGACTCGCAAATTTAAGCGCCACGGTGGTAAGAAAGCTGCCGAAGCCGCCAAGGGAGGTAACTAATCATGGCTACACATTTTGCACATGCAGTTATCAAAGGTGTCGATAGTCAGCCTCGCAAAACCGCAGTCGTGGCCAGCCTCGCGCGCGACCGCTATGTTAGCGACGCTGTAGTAATTCTTGAAAATACTCCCCGTCGGGCGGCTCGCGCCATACGCAAGGCTATCGAGTCGGCCGCTGCTAATTTGCTCAACAATAGCAGCGTCAGCATCGATCCCAAAACTCTACGCATCGCTCGTATCAGTGTTACTGCCGGCACCCGTATGCGCCGCTACGTTCCAGCTTCTCGCGGTCGCGCCTTACCATTTGAAAAAGTCTCCAGCAACATTTTTGTAGAAGTCGCTGGCGAAGAAAAAGTAAAGAAGTCAGCTACTACAACTTATGAAAAGGAGAATAAGTAATGGGTCAAAAAGTTAACCCCGTCTCTTATCGTCTTCAAATCAGCAAGGACTGGTCATCCAAGTGGTTTACTAGAAAGAGCGACTTCCGCTTCTGGCTAGTAGAAGATGCTAAGATTCGCGAGATTATTGAAAATCGTTTCAGTAGTCGCCCCACTATCGCTCGTATCGACATCGAGCGTAGCGCCAATTTGACCACAATTACCATCCTCACCGCCAAGGCAGGAGCAGTGATTGGTAAACAGGGCGCCGGAATCAACGAGCTCAAAAAGAATCTGGAAAAAGTCGTCAAAGGGCCGATTCGCATCAATGTTGAAGAAGTCAAGAAACCAGAACTTTCAGCAAAACTCGTATCAGAAAATATCGGCTTTCAACTCGGTAAGCGTATGAACTTCCGTCGCGCAGTCAAGATGGCCTGCCAATCAACCATGAACGCTGGAGCCAAAGGGATCCGCGTTGAGGTTAGTGGCCGTCTCAACGGCGCCGAAATGTCGCGTCGCGAGCGTTTCATTGAAGGCTCTGTACCTCTACATACTTTGCGTGCCGATGTGGACTTCCACGTCTGTCACGCCAAGACCGTAGCTGGTATCGTAGGTGTAAAAGTTTGGATTTATAAGGGGGAGAAATAAAATGGCAATTCTAACTCCGCGCCGTGATGCGCACCGTAAAGTCCGTAAAGGCAAGAACGAGGGCATTGCTAGTCGCTGCAATACTGTCGCCTTTGGTAACTGGGGATTGATGTCACTCGACAATGAGCGAATCACCAGCCGCCAAATCGAAGCCGCTCGTCAAGCCATCACTCGCTACGTTAAGCGTGGTGGTAAAATCTGGATTCGAATTTTCCCACATACTCCAGTCACCAAGAAACCACTTGACGTCAAAATGGGTAGTGGTAAAGGTGAACCTCAGTTCTACGTTGCCAAAGTCAAAGCTGGCACCATTATGTTTGAAATCGCTGATGTGACCGAAGAGCAGGCCAAAGAGGCTTTCCGTCTCGCCGGGCACAAGCTACCAGTACGTACAAAAGTTATCAAGAGAGAGGAATTTTAATATGGCTGGAGAATTGCAAGGCATCGTAAGTTCCGCCAAGCGTGACAAGACGATCACCGTCTCTATCGCTAGCCGCGAAACTCACCCGCTCTATCGCAAACAATACACCAAAACTCGTAAGTATACCGCTCACGATGAGAAAAACGAGGCTCAAGTTGGCGATAAGGTCGAAATCGTAGCTTGCCGCCCGTATTCCAAGACCAAGAGCTATAAGCTCGTCAAAGTCCTGGAGAAGTCGCATGGTACCGTCGAGCTCAAAGATGAAGTTTTGGGTCAGACCGAAGCTACCGTGAAAGAGGAGAAATAACATGATTCAACAGGAAACTAGATTAAAAGTCGCTGACAATAGTGGCGCCAAGGAACTTGGTGTAATCCGGGTCCTAGGTGGCACGCGCGCTCGCTACGCACGTGTAGGTGATATCGTCACTTGTAGTGTCAAAGACGCCAGCCCAACTGGTGGGATTAAGAAGAAAGCTGTCGTACGTGCGGTAATCGTCCGCACCCGTCAACAAATTCGTCGCCCTGATGGTTCAACCATCCGTTTCGATGACAATGCCGCCGTTCTCGTCAACGACGACAAAACCCCAAAGGGCACTCGCGTCTTCGGACCAGTTCCTCGTGAACTCCGCGACCTTGGGTTTAACAAGATTATCAGCTTAGCTCCGGAGGTACTATAATGGCAAAAAGTCTTAAAGTCGGCGACAAGGTCAAGGTCATCGCTGGCGACCTCAAAGGTAAAGTAGCCGAGATTGTCAAAGTTGATAAGCAAGCCGGCAAAGCTATGCTCAAAGATCTACAAGTTCGCACTCGCCACATCAAGGCGACCCAATTTAACCCCAAAGGTGGCAAAAAGGATATCCACGTAGGTATTCATATGTCTAACCTTAAGAAGGAGAGTAAGTAATGGCTGATGCAAAAGTTACCCCACGCCTCAAGACCCTCTACAACGAGAAGATTGCTAAACAGCTCCAGCAAGAACTTGGCCTAGAGAACATCAACCAAGTTCCAAAGCTAGAAAAAGTCGTCGTCTCAAGTGGTGTCGGTAAAAAGCGTGAAGATAAGAAATTCACCGAGACGGTAGAACTCACCTTAACCAAAATTACTGGCCAAGCCACCACTAACCGTCTTGCTAAGAAGTCAATCGCTTCCTTCAAAATCCGCAAGGGAATGGGCGCACCAGTCGGTTACCTCACTACCCTGCGCAACGACAAAATGTATGAATTCGTCGATCGTCTCATCAATATCGCCTTGCCTCACGTCCGTGATTTCCATGGCGTTTCGCGCAAAGCCTTTGATAAGCAAGGCAACTACAGCCTTGGCCTTAAAGAGCAAACCGTCTTCCCAGAAATTACTTTCGAAGACGCTGCCGTATTACACGGTCTCGAAGTTACATTTATCATTAAGAATGGTTCAAAAGAAGGGAGCACCAAATTGTTAGAAGCATTTGGGATGCCGTTTGAAAAGGAGGCAAAATAATATGGCAAAGAAATCAGCTGTCCTCCGCGACGAAAAGCGGCGCAAAATGTACGAAAAATATCAAGCTAAGCGTGCTGAGCTCAAAGCTGCTGGCGACCTTGAAGGCCTGCAGAAACTGCCGCGCAACGCTAGCCCTACACGCCTGAAGAACCGCGATATGCTTGACGGTCGTCCCCGTGGCTATATGCGCTACTTCGGTCTCAGCCGTATCAATTTCCGGGAAAAGGCCTCCAAAGGTGAAATCCCAGGCGTAACCAAGAGTAGCTGGTAGGAGAAAGGAGAATAAATTATGTCATTACAATCAACTGATCAAATCGCCGATCTCATCACCCGCATTCGTAACGCCATCATGGTTGGCAAGACGGAAGTTCGTGTCCCCACCAGCAAGCTCAAAGTTGCTGTGACTGAGGGCCTCAAGCAAGCTGGCTACATCGATAGCTACGAAGTCGAAGAAGCTAAGCCTCGTGGCATTCTACATATCGTAATTTGCCCCGAAGACGGTATTGCTCACATCAACGAGATTACCAAAGTTTCCAAGCCCGGTCGTCGCGTTTATGTCGGCTCCGAAGAAATTCCAGTCGTAAAGTCTGGTCGTGGTTGCGTTCTTATCTCCACTTCCAAAGGAATCATGACTGGTCGTGAAGCCAAAAAGCAACATCTCGGTGGCGAGATTCTAGTTAAAGTCTACTAAGTTTGACAAGTAGCAGAAAATCTTCCTCACAAGGGGAAGATTTTTGTTGTCGTTTTTTTGGCCAGCGCAAACTCTAACCGCCCTATGCCGTCATTTTAACCCACACAATTATGATAATGTAGCATATTCTTATTACACAACCCGCAATATATCTGGACAATTATCTATAGACCTTCACGAATGTATTGACTTCTCATTACACATGCGCTATACTGAAATCAAATAATCGAAAGGCATATCATGTATAAAGATTCATTCTTCCCTAATCTAAAACAGCTCACCGAAAGCACCAGTGACCAAACGGTGGGAATTTCGCTACGAATTAAAGATTCCACGCGCTCGCTCTTCGAACTTGAGGCTAAAAAGCATCATACCAGCACTAGTGCCATAATTAATAATCTCTTAGACGAATACGCTAAACGCTACATTTTACAAAATTACCAGCAGGCTGCCATCAATCACCAAACCATTCAACGCTATGTCGAAACCGCCGCGCGCAAAGCCGGCACCCTCGACATTGAAACTCTACTTCGCGACACCATGGCGAATTATGCCCCAGAGGCTCTATTCGAATCTAATCGTAATATCGTGCCTATCATCGTCCAAAAGTCTGATGGCTCCCTAGAGTTTACTTCCGATGATAGTCATGCGATTAGCGATGACGAATTAATCAAAGATTTCACAATGTGGGCAAATGGCCACCCGACGCGTTTCTTCCAAGACAACCAGCCATACGTTTTCTTTACCGACGGCATGATTATTGCTCTCCCACCATCTGTCCCTGCCTCTGCCGAAACTATTACCAATAATTACGATGGTGACTCCTATATCAATCTCTGTCTCCCCGCCCCGAAATGGCTCATCGTTATTACCATTATCTCAGCCTTTCTCCAGAAGAATTCCGAACTAAATGGCATCTATCAGCGCCTTGGCGATGCTACATGTTACAACATTGCTCACTTAGCGAACTCCGTTGACGATAATGCCGAATTCGCCAAGTGTATCGCCACGCTCATTTTACGCGCTACCTCGGAGCAACCTCGCCACCCTCAAAATCCTCAGCCTACCTGGGTCTTCGTCATCGTTTTTGCGCTCGAACAACTCGGAGGCAAGGGTAGTCTCGATCAAATCTACCGCGCCTGTCGAGAAGCCGCCCGCAAATTCGGCAAGACTCTTACCAAAAATTTTGAGGCCACTATCCGCGGCGTACTCGAAAGCCATTCTAGCGACTCCAAAAAATTCAATGGCAAACACGATTATTTCAGCAGTCCTGAGAACGGCAGCGGGTTCTGGACGCTCAACCCTGGAGTTCATGCTGACGTTGAAAAGTTAGCTATCGTCATACCAGAATAAACTCTTCTGCTCTTGCTCTTTACCCCAATCTGTGCTAAAATAGACAAGATATTATTAATTAAAGGGAAAATATGAGTCGTATCGGAAAACAACCCATCGAAATTCCGGCGGGAGTGACAATCACGGTCGGCGACAAAGACATTACTGTCGCTGGACCTAAGGGTTCACTCGTCGTCCCGCTTCAGGAAAACGTCAAGGTAACCGTAGCTGACAACGTCGCCACCGTTACTCGCGATAATGACGAACCAAAATCCCGTGCATGGCACGGTCTCCAGCGCGCATTGCTTAATAATGCCGTACAAGGAGTTACCAAAGGCTTCGAGAAAAAACTCGAGATTAATGGTGTCGGCTTCCGCCTTAGTGGTGGTCCGAAAGAAATTGAAATGGCCTTAGGCTTTTCACATCCAGTCAAATATCAAGCTCCGGAAGGAGTCGAACTCAAGACTGACAAAATGACTATCACCGTTAGCGGCATCGACAAGCAAAAAGTTGGTCAAGTCGCCGCCGAAATCCGTGCATTGAAGAAGCCTGAACCATACAAGGGCAAGGGTATTAAGTATGTCGACGAAGTTATTCTTCGTAAGGCAGGAAAGGCTGGTAAGAAATAATGAACACCGCATTTCGCGCTAAGCGCACTCGGGCTAAAATTCATGGTACCGCCGAGCGTCCTCGCCTCAGCGTCCACATTAGCAACCAACACATTACCGCTCAGATTATTGACGATGATAAAAAAGCAACGTTAGCCTACGCCACCACTATTGGTAGCAAGCTCACTGGTAACAAAACTGCTAAAGCCGCCGAGATTGGCAAAGAAATTGCCACCAAGGCTAAGAAAGCTAAAATTACCACCGTTGTCTTCGACCGCGGAGCAAAATTATATGCTGGCAGGATGTCCGCACTCGCCGACGCTGCTCGTAAGGAAGGATTGGAGTTCTAACATGGCTGAATCTGATAAGACTGCCAAAGTCATCAACAAATCCGGTACTCTCAAGATGACTGATGAGACCGCGGCTACCCGCAGTCGTCGCGATATCAGCGGCAAGGCTATGCCTCGCCGTAATGGTCGTCGCGATCGTAATCATAACCTCGACACTACCCCTAAAGAATTCGAGACCGTCACCATCAATATCGATCGTGTTTCTCGTACCGTCAAAGGTGGTCGTCGTATGCGCTTCAAGGCACTAGTTGCAATGGGCAACCATAAGAACAAAATTGGCATCGGTATTGCTAAAGGTGGCGACGTCACTAGTGCCGTCCAAAAAGCTACCGCCAAAGCCAAGAAAAATATGATTGAGTTTCACATGGACGATGAAACCATCTGCCACGAAGTTGAAACTCGTTCTACCGGCGCCGATATTCTCATGAAGCCTGCCGCTCCTGGTACAGGAATTATCGCTGGTGGTGTCGTACGAAGCATCATTGGTCTCACGGGTATCAAGAACTTGATTTCCAAGAGCCTCGGTAGTACCAACAAAGTCAACATCGCCTACGCCGTCATTGAAGGCCTCCGCCAACAAGTGCCCCGTAGCGAATGGGTTGGCAATGTAGCTCAAGCCGAAGCTAAACCCACCAAAAAGAAGGAGACTAAGTAATGAAGTACAACGATTTACAAGTCAATCAGAATTCTCGCCCCACCCGTGCTGGACGTGGTATTGCCGCTGGACGTGGTAAGACCGCTGGACGTGGTACTAAAGGCCAAAAGGCTCGTACTGGCCACAACAAGATGACAGCCGGCTTCATGGGCGGGCAGCGCGCCATCATGCAGGCTATTCCAAAGCTCAAAGGCTTCAAAAGCCTACACGATAAGGCTGTCGTTGTTTACACCGATCGCCTCAACGATCTAAGTGGTAAAATCGACAATTTTGTCCTCGCCGACAAAGGTTTAATCAAGAATCCTTATACCAAAGTCAAGATTATCAGCCGTGGTGAATTAACTGCTAAGATTGATCTTGAAACGCAATTTGCCAGCAAAACCGCTATTGCTGCAATCAAGCAGGCCGGTGGTAGTTTTACTAAAGTTGCTGTACCAAAGCGAATTGCTAAGGAATCTGCCGAAGCGTAATTAAAACTTAAAACCAAAATCCTAGCAAGAGACGTTGTTAATCATACAACGTCTCTTGCTGTATTTATGTTCTTTGGCATTTGCATAACCCAAGCTCATAGCAATATCTTACTCCGCAGGAAAAATATTACTTAAAATCTTCAAACCTACTTTTCCTATGTTATAATAGACAACAGACAGAGTAAAACCAGGGAATTATGAATTTCAAAAATATCTTCAAATCACTCAAAAATAAAGATATGCTCAAACGCATTTTACTTGTGCTAGGTTTGCTAGCCGTATATCGTTTTCTTGCGCATATCCCTGTGCCCCTCGGTGAGCCTACTACATTCCAGGACGCTGTCCAATCATTTATTAACCAATCCGACTTCGGTGGCTTTCTTAACCTAATTTCCGGAGGTGGCCTAACTACTTTCTCCATCCTACTCGTTGGCTTATCGCCATACATTACTGCCCAGATCGCTGTTCAGCTCGTCACAAAGGCTATTCCGCGCTTAGAGGAAATGTCTCAAGATGGCGAATCTGGTCGACGCAAAATTAGTCAATGGACTCGGGTCATTACTGTGCCTCTAGCCATCGTTCAGTCACTAGCTTACATCTTTATCCTTTATCAAACTGTCATCTCTAATTCCGGGCTATCTTATACCCCCACCACCGCCGATTGGGCGCTATCTGTTACCGCCATGGTCGCTGGATCCATGATTCTAATGTGGTTCGGCGAACTAATCACCGAACAAGGCATTGGCAATGGTATTTCAATCGTCATCTTCACTTCAATCATTTCTCAGCTCCCCACTACTTTGGCCGCTCTCGGGCAAGCTCTCTTTGATACCTCGGCGGGTTCACTTTCGCTCTTTGGCTGGCTCAACTTGCCCGTCAACCCCACCATCTTCTGGGTCGTTATCGGCTTTGCTATTGCCATCCTAATCGTAATTTACTTCCTCGTTAAGCTCAACGAGGCTCAGCGTATCGTTACCATCAATTACGCCAAGCGTGTCCACGGTAATAGTAGCTATGGCGGCATCCGTTCAATTCTACCCCTCAAGCTCATCGCTGCTGGAGTTGTGCCAGTCATCTTTGCCACAGCTTTCTTATCGTTACCAGCCCTACTCGGGCAATTCATCCAAACAATCAACCCTGAGGGAACTTTCGGTACTACTCTAATGACACTCTTTACTGCACCGTCCGCCCAAAACTTTGCTAGCACCTATCCTAATGGCATTACTGCACAATGGTTCTTTTATCCAGCCGTTTACTTCGTGTTAGTTGTCCTCTTCACCTACTTCTACACCAGCGTCATCTTCAATACCAAAGAAATTGCCGACAACCTCCAAAAGCAAGGGGCTTTCATCGAAGGCATCCGTCCCGGCTTCCAAACTGCCGCTTATCTTGGTAGAACTATCAACCGCCTAAATCTATTCGGTGCTCTCGCCCTGGGCTTCATCGCCATGCTACCTTTCTTGACGGATTATATCTTTATCCTCATTTCGGGCGCGCCGATTGGCTTGTCACTTTCTGGTACGGGATTACTAATCGTGGTCACAGTAGCACTAGAGAACTTGCGCCAGCTAAACTCCCGTGCACTCATGGTCACTTACGACGAATATAAATAAGGAATTAAAAGTAGTGGGCAAAATAACTCTCAATAAACCAGAAAATAAACCTAAATCTTTGCGTTTACCCAAAGCACGCAAGTTACATTTTACGCCAGGGCAAGTCGCCATTGCGATTGTCGTACTATTTCTTGCAATCTTTTTTACCCGAATCGCTATCTGGGAACACGATTATATTCAGCGTATGGAGGGTAGCAAGCGCGATGTTACTCAGTCCATCCTCAGCCCTAGCAACGAGTCTGAAGATGTTGACAAGACCGAACCCACTCCAGCTGAAGTCACAGAATATCACGTCGCACCTGGCGAGCCCCGTTATTTCTCAATTCCTAGCGTAGGGATCAATAACGCCCGCATCGTCAAGATCGGCCTCAAAAGTACTGGCGAGCTGGCAACCCCCAGTAATATCTATAATGTCGGTTGGTACAATGCTAGTGCGATGCCCGGCACAAATGGCGTCGCTATCATCGATGGCCACGGGGGAGCTCCAGGAATTGGTGTCTTTGGCAATCTCACTCTAGCAAAAATCGGTGCGACAATTACCATCGAGCTAGAGCCCACCACAGCTGGCACAGCGGGGGAAATCTATACTTACCGCATCGTCGACACCGCCACCAAGCAGCTCGGCGACGAAGCCAACCGATATATGACGACTGCGTTTGAATCTCCTGAGCCCGGGCATGGCTCACTCACGCTTATCACTTGCACCGGAGACTATTGGCTTTCTAGCCGCACCTACTCGCATCGCTTCTTCATTCGCGCTGTGCTAGAAGACAAATAATCTGCAGAAAAACCTGTTTTTAGGCTTTACAGCAGTAATTTTCTATGCTACAATGAAAGAGTAATTTATGGCTAGTCAAAAACAAGCTAAGGCTAAGGCGTCAAGCAGTAGCCAAAAAGAAGTGATTAAACTTACTGGCAAGGTCGTTGAGTCTTTGCCTAACACCCAATTCCGGGTGGAGCTTGAGAACGGCCATAATATCATCGCACACATGAGCGGAAAGATGCGCAAGAATTTCATCCGCTTGGTGCCGGGAGACCGGGTCGAAGTTGAGTTAACCCCTTACGATCTGTCAAAGGGCAGAATCAGCTTCCGATTGCAATAAATATCAATTGTTGTAAGGTTTACAACGCTCAAGCGCAACTGAGCCCAGTTGGAAATTTTACCACAGGTAACGGAAAGGGTTTTGACACTGTGAAAGTACGTGCAAGTGTTAAAAAAATCTCCCCCGATGACATTATCGTCCGCCGTAAAGGCGTACTTCGTGTCATCAACAAGAAAAAACCTAAGAATAAGCAAAGGCAGGGTTAAGCATGGCAAGAATTGCTAGTGTGACCATCCCAAGCGAGAAGCAAGTGTGGATTGCCCTCACTTACATCTACGGGATTGGTCAAACAACGAGTAAAGCCATCCTTGCGGAGGCCAAAATTGAGCCTACCACTCGGGTGAAAGATCTCACCGAGGCTGAAATTCAGAAAATCAACGACTTAATCGGTACCAAACATACCGTTGAAGGCGATCTGAAACGCCTCGTTACCAATAATATCAAACGTCTCAAAGACATTAACTCCTACAAAGGCATCCGCCATAAGGCTGGTCTTCCAGTCAATGGTCAACGTACCCGCACGAATGCACGTACGCGCAAGGGTAAAGCGATTGCTGTAGGCGGCGCACAGCCCAAGGCAGCCAGTAAGACTTAGTAATAGGAGTATAATATGACAGAAGAGATTGAAAAGAATCTAGATGCTCCTGTTGCCGAGGAGCAGGCCGTAAAGACCAAAGTAAAAGGCAAGAAAGGTAAGCGGGTTGTGACTTCTGGTCAAGTCCACATCCAAGCCACCTTCAACAACACTATCATCACCGTCACCGACAAAGCTGGTGGAGCGCTCGCCGCTAGCTCAGCTGGCGCCAACGGTTTCCGCGGAAGCAAGAAAGGTACAGCTTACGCTGCGCAAATTGCTGCCGAGAGAGCTCTAGAAGTCGCCAAACGTGAGCACGGTCTAAATAGCGTCGACGTCTATGTCAGCGGTATTGGGCTCGGTCGCGACAGCGCCATCCGTGCTATTTCTAGCGTCGGGATCAAGATTGATAGTATTACTGATATTACCCCAATCGCGCACGGTGGTGTGCGTCCTAAGGGAGAAAGGAAACCGTAATGGCACGAGATACTTCTCCAATTGTCAAACAAAGTCGCCGCGAAGGTTATGCTTTAGCGCCAAAAGCCCACAAAGTTATGGCCAAGAAGTCGGGTATCCCTGGCGAACATGCAGATATGCGTGTTCGTGGTGGCAGCCTTTATCTAACTCAGCTCCGCGAAAAGCAGAAAGTCCGCCGTCTCTACGGCTTGCTTGAAAAGCAATTCGCTAAGCTAATGAAAGAAGCTGAACGCGCCGAGGGTCTAGCGGGTGAGAATCTGCTTCAATACCTTGAGCGTCGTGCCGACAACACGGTCTTCCGTGCTGGTTTCGCCGGTACACGCCGTCAAGCTCGCCAGCTAGTTTCACATGGACACTTCTTACTTAACGGTCGTCGGATTGATATTCCATCCATCCGCCTCAAGCCTGGTGACGTTCTAGAAGTTCGTCCAAAATCACAAAAATCTGAATACTTCAAGAATCTTGAAAGCGTAGTCAGCGGTGCGGCAACTACTCCGCTTAGTTGGCTCAAGTCCGATCCGAAGAAAATGAAGATTGAAATTACCGGCTTGCCTAAGCGCGAAGAAGCTGAAGCTGGTATTAATGAACAACTAATCGTTGAGTACTACTCACGCTAAGGAGGAAAATGACTACAAAAGTGATTCACGAGGCCAATTTAGCCGAAGTCAACCAACTGGGGGACAACAGCGCTGAGTTCGTCATCCGCCCATTATTCTATGGTTACGGCAATACGCTCGGTAACTC
>X19_European_Ground_Squirrel__coassemble_17_pt1 | contig 18229 bp, 15 predicted proteins | sample X19_European_Ground_Squirrel__metabat2_high_PE_007 | metagenome-assembled genome bin X19_European_Ground_Squirrel | reverse complement strand
GCCTCAGTTTGTCGAGCTGCCGAGCGCAAAAATTCTTGGCGTAAGGACGCCGGCATTTTTGGATCTTCGACTAAATTGTCGAGCGTTAGTTGTAACGACGTTAGAGGCGTACGAAGTTGATGAGAAATGTCGGCCAGAGCCGTTTCGAGCCGCTGGCGGACTTCACGGTTGGCTTCCGCCGCCTCACGCAAAGCAACGGTAATTTTATAAAGCTCATTGGAGAGTAACGATAGCTCGTCCTCACTATTTTCTACCAGCTTGAGATCATAAATTCGCTCACTAAGTTCTTGTACATATTGCGTGAGGCGGCGGATTTGTTGGCGGCGGCAGGCGTCACGCCAGCAAACGTAGAGCACGGCAAGAATTAAAGTAATACCCTCACTCAGCGCAATGATAGTAACTGCCTCCGCCAGCAGTTTTTGATCGCTGGGCGCGGCGAATTCGCCATCTAGGTAGCCGCTCTGGCGCAGGATAGTCTCGCCGGCTGTAATTTGCTCTGGGCTTGGCGAGCGCAGACTTGTAGCTAACGTTGTAGTATCAACAACATTATTCAAGCTCGCCGCCGCGCCCAGCAGAGCTGCCGTTTCTTGACGGGAAGCCTGCTGATACTCTTGATAGGCATGATAGCAAAGACCGCCCGCAACCACACCTACAACTAAGCCAATCAGAATAAATGGGAGAATATTTTGCTTAAACCGACGCATCTATTGAGCTTCCAGGCGATAGCCTAAATTACGCGCAGTGATGATTGCTGCAGTTGACGGGAGCTTTTTGCGCAAACGTTTGAGGTATACCGAAAGCGTGTTATCATTGACAACCTTGCCCGAAGCTTGGTAGATTTCATCCAATAATTGCTCGCGAGTAACAATTTGCCCAGCACGTTCAATTAGATAAGTCAATAACCGCCGTTCTAAAGCGCTTAGCGCCAAGGGTTCTCCTTCTGCCATAATATCACCACTGATGCGATTCAGCTCCAAACCGGCAATCTTGACCACTTGAGCTGTCGCAGTACGTGGTGCTAGCACCCGCTTGATCCGTAGCAGCAACTCACGACTATGAAAGGGCTTTGTGATGTAGTCTTCGGCGCCCAGCTCTAAGCCCCGAATAACACTTAGCTCGTCATCCGAGGCAGTTAGAAAAATCGTCGGAATGCGCACTTCCCGATGCAGCTCTTGCATCAGAGTAAAACCATCACCATCGGGCAAGTTTACATCCAGTAGCAGAAGTTGAAATCTATCTGTCGCTAAGCTGGCTCGCGCCGCACTTAAACTGGTAGCTACGACTACTTGATACCGCTCGCGCTCCAAGAGGTATTGCAACCCTTTGGCAGTGAGAGGGTTATCTTCGACCAAGAGGACTTTCATGACACTATTATACTAGATATTCTCCGAACGAATCGCGTCAATCAAGTTTTGTTTATTAACTTGCTTTACTGAATAGCGCATAATTACACCAATCAGTAAGCCGACAGCTAAGGCTGAGAAGATGATGGCTGCCCATGGGATTATCCAACCGAAGTCAACTGAATTGGCGACTGACTTGTAAAACCCAAAGGAAAGGAGTAGCCCAAGCGGAATTCCAATGAGCAAAGCCTTGCCGGCATACATCAGACTTTCCAGGCGAATCATGCGATTGAACTCCTTGCTAGTCATACCTACGGATTTGAGCATAGCGAATTCTTTAGTACGCAAGGCGATATTAGTTGTAATCGTATTAAAGATATTGGTGACACCAATGAGAGCTACTACCGCAATGAAGCCATAGAGAAAGATTGAAATTAGCAAGTTCGTCCGGCGGATTTGCGACATAGCCTCGCGCGCATCTTGATACTCTACGGCACTATCTACCTTCCCCAGTTTCACCTGTTCGTCAATGTATTGCGAGATCTCAGGACCATTTTCGATATTTTCGGCATAAAGCGTACTCTCCAAGAAATTTACACTTGTAGCGAGTTTGTCTTCCTGATCGACAATCACGCCTATTTCGCCGCGGCGATAATAATTTTCGGGTACGAAGATCATGGGCCAATATTGACCATTATCATAGCCAATCGGCCATTCCTCGGTGACTTTAGTAATTGTCAGCTCAATATCTTTAGGATAACCGACGGCCTGATAATAACATTCATTATCATAGCCATAATAAACGTTAGATTCACTTTCATAAGTCACACGACAGTCATATGGTATGGCACCGTAGGGGCTAACACTCACGGTATATTTTTCGCCGTCTTTGATATTTGCTACACGATCAAGCCGAGAGGATCCATCACTATTACGCCGTAGTTCTAGAGGATTCATGATAGCAACTCGGCTGTAATCTTTTTCACGAACCCCCAACGACTGAGCGAATTTTTCAAATGCCGGCTGCTGCATAACATAAACTTGCGTACCGGTAATGCGGGTGCTGAGATAATAAGCTGAATCTTGAAGGTGGAACTTTTCTTGTAGCTCTTGATAAAATTCTGGACTAGCACTTGCTACCGCGTAATCAACTTTGGAACTACTAAACTGCATATCCGTAAGCTCGCGCCCGTAACTCATAAAGCTGTAAAGCCCAATGAAAGTAGCGACCGACAGTACAATCGACACGACCGTAGTACGATACTTCTTGCGGCTACGTTTCAAGTTTTTATCCGCAATCACGCCGCCGATGCCAAAAGTTCTACGGATGAATTTCGGCGTGCGTAATTTCTTGGCCTTAATCTTAACATCTTGATTACCGCGAATGGCCTCAATAGCAGGCATCCTACTGGCGCGGATGGCTGGACTAAGGCTAGAAAGGAAAATCGTTGCTACTGAAAGGATAGTCGCAATTGCAAAACTCCATAGAGGCATGCTAAATGCAACGGGTATCTCCAACATATCTTGTAGGAGCAAATTAATTATCACCACCAAAATCGCTACTGCCGCTACCCCCAGAATGATTCCCAAGGGGATACCAAATAACCCAATCACCACACCTTCGAAATAAACATTGTGCCGAATTTGTTTAGGTGTAGCACCAATGCTCGATAGCATACCAAATTGGCGCATACGTTCGGTAGCCGAAATACTGAAGCTGTTGCGAATTACAAAAACACTAGTGACGACGATAATCCCAATTACGATTGCCGCCATACTATAAAGTGTTGCTAATGAAGAATCATTCATGGCAAAAGCTTCATAGCGCAATAACTCCCGATTAGTGCGGTAGTTAATATCGTAATCAACATTGGCTTCTAACGCTTCTAGGATGCCGCGACGAATTTCTTCATATTTTCTCGGTTGGTCATAACGGACATATATATTGTAGGTACCCTGAGCATCATGAGGCAAAGTCTCAAGCTTCTCATAATATTCTACTGGGTAGGGCGTATGCTGATGCTGCTGGAACATAGCGTAATCATCCTCGCCAACTTCCTTAGCTGTAACTGGCTGCGAGTAATAATATCCGGCGACGTGCTGGTTAGTTTCAATGTATTTCAAGGCTTCTACTGGTACCTCTTGGAACATATCGTGGTAATTACCAGTCTCAGCAATAGAAAAATTAATCATCATTCTCTGGAAACTGGAAGCGATGCCTGCTACCGCCAAAATCAATGCCGTAGAAAGCATGACTCCAATTACCGTCACGATTGTTCGACGCTTGTTCTCGCGCAAGCTAGCAAAAGTAAGTTTCTCTAACACACGCATAAGCTATTTCCTAACGTCTTTAATAATCTTACCATCTTCGAAGGTAATCACACGATTAGCCTGGCTAGCAATTTCCAAGTCGTGCGTAATCATAATGATGGTCTGATGATACTTTTTGTTGGACAATTTAAGTAGTGAAATAATTTCATCACCGGCTTTTGAATCAAGATTCCCTGTAGGCTCATCCGCCAAAATGATTGCTGGGTCATTAATCAAAGCCCGGCCGATTGATACGCGTTGCTGCTGGCCCCCAGAAAGCTGATTCGGAAGATGTGTCACCCGATTCGTCAGCCCCAAAGTCTCAAGTAGCTCATCAAGCCGCGCCTTACTCACAGGTTTACCATCTAGGTCGCAAGGTAGGGTAATATTTTCAGCGACATTGAGGATGGGAATTAGGTTGTAAAATTGATAGATAATTCCGACCTGACGGCGACGAAAAATTGCCAAAGCATCATTATTGAGGCGATAAATATCTTTGTCTTCAATGAGGACTTTGCCCGAAGTGGGACGATCAACGCCACCGAGCAAGTGGAGCAAAGTTGACTTCCCCGAGCCACTAGCACCAACAATAGCCACAAAATCGCCTTCTTCAACACTAAAGCTTACATTATCCACAGCGCGGACTTTATTTTCTCCTTTGCCATAGGTTTTGATTAAATTCTTAACTTCTAGAATTTTCATGTTTACCTCAAGTTTATTTAATACTATCGGAAGCCCGATTAAGCCTATCTTAGCAAACGAAGATGACAATTAGGTGACAAATTTATCTTTTGGTCTTACGGTGGGGCGTTGAGTGCGTTTTGCCCACTTGCTGTTTGATGTCGGCAATAATCTTTGAACGTGACCGAGAATTAGTCTTGGCGGTACAACGGTGCAATTTCCCAGCGGAAACTGGATTGATTTTAACCACCTTGGGTTCAGTCTTGGCTGGCTTAGCCGCCTCTGCAATCTTACTTGAAGCCGAGCTTGAAGTCGGTTCTGACGTAGTGGTAGGCTTTTGCTGGGGTTTAGGCTTATCGGTTGGGGAACTTTTGGCTACTGGTGGGACGCTTGACTTGGCTTCCGATTCCGACCCTTCATCCTCTACAATGATTGTTTTAATCCGAGGCAAGACAATGTGCCGACTAAGCTCGCCACTCAGCACAAAGTCAACTACAACTAGGGTATATCCCACAATCAATACAATTACTACGACTAGTACTGCAAACAGTAGCATCGTTGGGATACTAATCAACTCATAATTCAGGAATTCATAGGGATACTTAAAATTATTACCCGCGGGAAGAAAATCTGCCGTTAAAATAAGGACACAGCAAAAACTAATGATTAGCCCTAACCACTGCCAAGGGTAAAAAGCCCGCCAACTGCCTTTTTGGCTAAAGATTAGCCAATCGAGCAGAGCCAGAGCTGGCACGATTGCTAAGGATAAGAAAGCAATTTCGTTGGTTGCTCCTGGCCAAGGCAGGCAACCTGATTGGCAAAATGCCCAAAAGACAATTATGGAACCACTGAGCGCTAGAATAGTGCCTTGTACAAACGGGCAAAATCGTAACTGCTGCCCGCTTTTGCGTGAAAACCAGGAGTTAATAGCAGCACTCAGATAATATACTACGGCAAGAGCAAGCATCCAAGTCTCAAGCAGCCGCCAAGCATCTAACCCAAACCGATTCAGCTGCAGCCACAGCGCAGCCCCCGCAACCGAACTAATCCCCAACTTGCACAAAATCGAAGCTAAGTAGCGCATAATATTCATAAGCTTATTTTACGCTATCTTACGGAAGTTTTCAATTGCGGCAGCCAAGGCTTCATGCCCTAGTACCGAACAATGAAACTTATGCTTGGGCAGTCCCCCTAAGAATTCTGCGATTTCCTCTGGCCCAACTTGCAGAGCTTCATCTAAAGTTTTCCCTTTAACAATTTCAGATAGAGCCGAAGTTGAGGCAATTGCGCTAGCACAGCCGTAAGTCTTCCAGCGGACGTCTTCAATTTTATTATCCTTAACCCTAATGTACATTTTCATTTGGTCGCCGCAAACGGGATTACCCACTACGCCCTCAGCGTCATAAGAGAACTGGGATTCATCGCCCATTAAAAAGTTTCGTGGATTTAAAAAATGTTCTTTAACAATATCAGAATAGACCCAACTTTCCATTTTACTCCTCACATTTAATTGTGCTAATTCCCTGCAAACGCTGGATAACTCCTGGCAGTACTTGCATTACTCGATCAATGTCTTCTGTTGTAGTGTCGAGGCCGAGCGAAAAGCGAATGCTACTGTGAGCCACTTCAGCGTCCCCGCACGTTGCCATCAGTACGTGGCTGGGGTGAATATCCCCTGCGGCGCAAGCCGAACCGGTTGAAACCATAATACCTTCCGCATCAAGGTAGAGCTGAATCGACTCACCCTCCGCCGCAGCAAAGCTCATATTTAACAAATTGGGTAAACATTGTTCGCTGGGGCTATTGCAGCTACTGTGTGGAACGGTCTGAAGAATCCTCATTTTTAGCTCATCACGTAACTTTGCTACCTTTTCCCATTGCCTGCAACTCGAATGATCCCAGCACCATTTCGCTGCCGCACCAAAACCAATAATACCTAGGATATTACTAGTACCGGCGCGCCGGCGTTGCTCTTGATGCCCGCCATAGATGAGTGGCAACAAGCGGCTGCCTTTGCGCACATATAGCGCGCCGACACCGATTGGCCCACCAATCTTGTGAGCGCTGAGGGTCATATAATCCACGCCTAGTGCTTTTACATCGATATGAACTTTGCCAAGAGCTTGAGTAGCATCCGTATGCACAAGCACGTTGTGCTTCTTACAACACTCTACCAGCTTTGCGATCGGCTCAATACTACCGAGCTCATTATTAGCTAACATAACAGAGACTAAATCGCAGTTTTGGGCTATCTTATCTACTTCGGCCAGATTAACAAACCCCCAGCGATCTACGGGGATAATTTGCGTTGCGGAGGCTCGCGCGCGCGCTGCTTCTAGCACGCTCGGATGCTCAATGGCACTAACCGCAACGGGCCTACCACGAAAAGTTTCCATCACGGTATTGTTGGCCTCCGAGCCCCCTGAAGTGAAGATTATTTCTTCGGGCGAAGCATGAATTAACTCGGCAATATGCGCGCGAGCCTCCGCGATCATTATCTCGGCGGCGTGTCCCGCACTATGCAGAGCTGCAGCATTGCCATAATTTGCCTCTATGACCGCCAGCATGGCAGCTTTGGCTTCTGGTAGCAGGGGCATCGTCGCCGCATTATCAAGATAGCAGCTTTTCATTGTGACAAAAAGTCCTCAATCCGCGCTCGCATTAGTTCTTCGGAAAGTTCCTTGAGGTTTTCAGCTTCAATAGCGTGTGTCTCTTCCATCAATTCGCCTTTCGCGTATATTTAACCATCTGATAGTTTACGCCGTCGTACGTTCCCGTCTGTAAAACTTCCGCACGGTAATCATTTCGATCAAACTTGGGGAAAAAGACGTCTGCTGGTTTTACTGCATCGACTTCGGTTAAGATTAATTCTTCCGCAAGGGGCAGATAGAGCCGATAAATAGAGGCTCCTCCGATAATAAATTTCTTTCCTGCAATTTTGTCAAGGTATTCATCCAACTTAGCCTGGTCGTTAAACCATTTCACGGCCAGATCGTCACCCCCTCGCCGACTTAACACGATATTCTCCCTACCAGGCAGAGCCCGCCCGATGCTAGCGAAAGTAGTTCCCCCCATCACGATTGGGCTACCCATAGTAGTTGCACGAAAGAACTTTTGGTCTTCGGGAATACGCCAAAGTAATTCGCCTTGCATCCCCAGCCCGCCATCACGGCTAACGCAAGCAATCATTGCCAGATTTTTCATTATTCTATCTCCAAAATCTTACCCGTTCCGTATTCCAAACGTAAGAGGCGCTGGTTGCGCGAGCCACGGAATTTGAGGGTTAAATCACGCTCTGCTAATATGAAGGGGCCGTCAATCAGAGCGTCAAGGCTTTTGAGAAATTCCCACTTCGCACCACCGAGCTCTTTGAGCTGCTCATAAGTATAGCCGCTAAAGCTCCAGACATTCCAGCCCAGCTCTCGGCGACACCAGTCAGCAATTTCTTTGCAGGCTTCAGGTTGTTCAAATGGTTCGCCGCCGCAGAAAGTGATACCAGCCTGACCTTTAAATTCACCCAATCGACGCTTCACTTCATCAACTTCAACCAAGACGCCACCATTGAAGTCCCAGGTCTCGGGGTTTTGACAGCCCAAGCAATGCCGAGCGCAACCCTGGGTCCAGAGCACGGCCCGAAGACCGTACCCATTGACAATATTGTCGTGCTCTAGTGGACCAGAGAGACGGATCTGCACTATTTCTTCCCCGTCATCGCCTTGCGGCTCTTCTTGGCGGCTTCGCGCTCGGCTTTCTCATCTGGAGTATAGACGCCAGCTTTGTTGCAAGCTACATCTACACTGTGCTTCACGCGGTCGCGCTCCTCGGCCTTTTTGCCATCGTTCCAGCGCTCTAGAGACCCTACCAGATACCCAGTAATTCTCCTTAACCGCTCAAATGGTACATCGCCTTTACTTTCGAGGCGGCCACAGCTTGGACAACGATCACCTTCGATGATGCCGGAATAGCCACAGACTGGGTCACGGTCGACCGGGTGGTTGACCGAGCCGTAACCGATACCGCTTTCTTTCATCTTACGAATGACTGCTTCAAAGGCTTCAATGTTGTCGCTGGGGTCACCGTCCAACTCAATATAGGTGATGTGACCAGCATTGCAAAGTGCATGGTAAGGCGCTTCAATTTCAATCTTGTCAAAAGCGCTAATCGGGTAATAGACTGGCACGTGGAAGCTGTTGGTATAATAATCGCGGTCGGTAACGCCCTTGAGAGTACCGTACTCTTTGCGGTCGATCCGGGTAAAGCGGCCCGCAAGACCCTCAGCTGGAGTTGCCAGTAGGGTGAAGTTAAGCTTGTACTTCTTGCTGTAGGCATCACACTTCTCGCGCATATGAGTAATGATATCAAGCCCTAGTTCGCGCGACTCTTCGTCCTCACCATGATGCTTACCTGTCATCGCAACAAGACATTCGGCTAAGCCAATGAAACCAATGCTGAGAGTACCGTGTTTAATGACGTCACGCAAAGTGTCATTCCAGCCCAGCTTCTCGCTACCGAGCCAGTTATGCTCGCCCATTAAGAAGGGGAAGTTGCGCACATGCTGATTGGCCTGGAATTCGTAACGCTCAAGTAGCTCACCGGCGACTAGGTCCATTTTATCGTCCAAATCCTTGTAGAAGCCTGACCAGTCAGCTTCTTTGCGCTCACCTAGGGCGATGCCATGCTTAATGCCGAGACGTACAAGGTTAATCGTGGTAAAGCTACAGTTGCCGCGGCCTGTGGTGATGTGATTGCTCTCAGGGAAGATGCTGCCATAGACGCGAGTGCGACAACCCATAGTGGCAATCTCGGTACGATAATCTCCAGGAACGTAGCCTTCAAGGTTGAACGGTGCGTCAATGAAGACGAAGTTCGGGAAGAGTCGCTTGGCACTAACTTCCATAGAGCGTTTGAAGAGATCGTAGTTAGGATCTTCGGGGTTGTAGTTAATACCCTCTTTCACCTTGAAGATAGAGATGGGGAAGATTGGCGTCTCGCCATGACCTAAGCCATCTTCAGTCGCATCAAGCAAACAACGGCTAACCAAGCGACCGGCTGGAGTGGTATCTGTACCAAAGTTAATACTAGTGAATGGTACTTGAGCACCGGCACGGCTGTGCATAGTGTTCAAATTGTGGATGAAGCCCTCCATAGCCTGGAAAGTCTGGCGTTCAACGTCTTCGTTCGCACTCTCGACAATACCATCGGGTAGTTTGAGTTTCTTTAGCGCCTTTTCGTCACCATAAGCCAAATCTTCAGGAATCTTTACTTCAATTTCTTTGTTGCCGCTGAAGCGATTGTACTGACGGATGGCACGATTAATGGCCTTGCGGAAGCTTTTGTTGACACCTGGAGCCATGGCATAGTCGAAGTTCGGGATACTCTGACCGCCGTGTTGCTCATTTTGGTTGGCTTGGAGAATAATAGCCGCTAGCGCACCATAGCTACCAATACTATTTGGTGTACGTAGATGACCGTGACCGGTATTAAAACCGCCGTCTGCAAAGAGCTGCAAAGGATCAGTCTGGCAGCAAGTGAGTGTACCGGTAGCGTAGAAGTCGAGATCATGAACATGAATATCGCCGTCATCGTGAGCTTTGGCGTACTCGGGTTTCATCAAAAGGGTCTTAGCAAAGATTTTGGAACCTTCAGCACCGAATTGAAGCATCTTACCCATGGCAGAGTTGCCGTCAACGTTAGCGTTACCGCGCTTTACGTCCGAATCCTCGGAAGCATCGGCAATTGCGATGGTCTTGTAGATATTCATCAAATTGCTTTTCGCCTCACGGACGCGGTTGCGTTCCTGGCGATAAGTAATGTACTCTTTAGCAGTCTTTTTGAAAGCCGACTCCATCAAGACCTCTTCAACTACGTCTTGAATTTGTTCAACGCTCGGGGTGCGCTGTTTAATAGTCTCTGACAGGCGCTTCAAGACTTTTTCTGACAGTTGCTTGGCGCGATCGTATTTAAACTCTTCGGTCGCAACTCCCGCTTTAGCAATCGCTTCAGTAATTTTCTCAGGATCAAAGTCAACGATTTTCCCATCCCTTTTTACAATTTTTTTGAACATAAAAATATTACCTCCTCTTAGTATGTTCTTTAGGATTTTTTATTTTATTTCTTTATTGACTCTATATTTAGTGTCTATCCTTATTTTAGGACACTATATATAGCGTGTCAATGATTTTAGCATTGTATTAAATACAACCTTTTTATCTGTTATTTCCGCGATTGAAGCTTTTTGTAGATTTCAATTACAATAAGCGGGATGAGGAAGGCTATTAGCCCCACAATTGCTACTGCTAGAATCGGAGCCTTTGCAACGTCAATAACGCTACCAAGTGGGCCAAGAATGACGAGTACCTGCAAAAGAATCGCAGTGATTAATGCCCAGGTGAAGCTAGCATGACGCACCTTTAGGCGCTGCCAGGCCGACTCGTAAATTCCCCGCGCCGTTAGGGCGCTGCTCCATTGCATTGCGACCAATGCCGTAAAGGCAAGAGCATTGGCTTGCTCGTGAGAAGTGAAAATTAAATCAGCCACAAAGTAGGTACTAATTGTAACTACCGCCATAGTAACGGCAATGATAATCATTCGCAAGACCAAATTGATTGGCAGAATAGCGGCATCCTTAGACTCTGGACGACTACGCAAAACTCTTTGCTCGGGCGGTTCCAAGCCTAGCGGAATAACTAGGAGTGAATCGGTGACAAGGTTTACCCACAAAATCTGAATTGGCGTTAGCATTTGTCGGCCAAAAATTAGTAAAGCCGCCAGCATCGTTAAGGCCTCCCCAGCGTTAGTAGCAAGCAGACAGCCGAGCATACGACGAATGTTGGCGAGTACCGTTCGACTTTCCCGAATTGTTTCGATAATATTCTTGAAATTGTTATCTAGCAAAATAATATCACCCGCATCCTGTACAATTGAGGGACTATCACCCATGGCAATCCCTACGTGGGCGCCTACTAGTGCTGGCACATCATTTACCCCGTCGCCCGTCATGGCGCAAATTTCATTTTGTTTGATAGCCGTCAAAATACGGTATTTGTCTTCAGGGGTAACACGCGCAAATACTGTCGTTTTTTGAGTCAAGCTAACCAAATCAGCATCACTAATACTCCCCAAACGCGAACAGTCTAATACCTCTGACATATCATCTGTGAGCCCAAGTTCCCACCCAATGGCATAGGCAGTACTGGCATGATCGCCCGTCACCATCTTCGTCTTTACGCCCATACGCGCTGCCTGGCGAATAGCCTGAGCCGCTTCCGGTCGCAAAGCATCGGCCACACCAATCAGCCCGTCAAATTGCAAAATATTTCCTTTCTCTAGCCGTCCAAGCTCATTAATCTCGTGCTGCAATTTTCCGCTAGCAATGGCAATAACTTTATAGCCCTTACCGGCGAGATTAAGCAGTTGTGCTTCAATTAGCTCGCGTTCCCCCGCCTTGAGCTTAGAGCGCTCCAAGATGACTTCAGGAGCGCCTTTTATGACAAGTCGTAAGCCATCCGTATCATTATAGAGGTTACCTGATAATTTAAGGTTTTGGTCAAAAGCGTAGGATTTGAGCGGGACCAACTTATCTAGACGGTATTTTTGCTCTTGAAGATATTTTAGCAAACAAGTATCAAGTGGGTCGGCTGCCATTGATTTACCGGAAAGATCAATTAGACTGGTGGGCAGTAGGGCGGCTCGTGCGAGATTATCCAAGAAGTCACACTTGCGACAATTTGTCCAAGTCTCCTTGAGCTCGAGGCGATTTTCGGTGAGAGTGCCAGTTTTGTCGCTGGCAATGGTTGTTACAATACCGATTGACTCGATGGCTTTGAGCTCTTTAATCAGGGCTTGTTTGCGCGCCATCCGTTTCGCTGAAAGTGCCAGGACAATTGAAATAGCAATCGGCAAGCCCTCGGGCACCGCCGAGACAATCATGGCGAGCGTGAATTTAAGCGCACTCAGAATGTCAATCCGATCAATCAATTGGACTACCAGCACAATTGCTGCCAAGACCACTACTACGATAGCAATCTTAAAAACTAAACGATTGATTTTCTGTGAGATTGGACTCTCTTCGCTTACCGATGAAGCGAGTGAAGCAATGCGACCATATTCGGTGTCGTTACCTATGGCTGTCACTACCATTTTACCGATTCCCGTCAGAGCAAAAGACCCTGCGAAGACCATGTTGCGTTGTTCATAAACTTTGGGATTACCCGTAATCGCACGGGCGTCCTTAATTACGGCTGTCGATTCTCCAGTTAGCATCGCTTCATTGGTAAGTAGGCCAGACTCTTGGATAATTCTCCCATCAGCAGGAATGCGATCACCCTCGCGCAGAATTACGATATCTCCAGGGACAAGTTCCGTTACATCTAGAGATTGTTCAGCACCATCACGCAGGACGGCTATGCCCTGCTGAGTGTTATCCTTGAGTGCGCGTAGGATTCGTTCGGTCGAGAATTTCTGAATATAGTATATTATAGTGTTCAGTACGATAATTACCCCAATCGCAATTGCCTCAATCCAATCCTGTTGCACTAGTGAAAGTATCATGGCAATTACCAAGATAATCATGAAAATATCTAAGAATGGCTCTATGAGAGTACGCCAGAGCGGCGTTTCTTTGAGCTTTAAACTATTTTTACCATAAGTGGCTTGTCGCTTATGAGCCTCGTTGCTGGTCAACCCTTTCTCAGGATTAGTCGAAAAGTGTGCCAGAGTTTCTTTGACGGTTTGATTATAGAAATTAGCCATAAAATTATTATACTACATATAGCGCCCATGGTTTTACCCACAGTGACCGTTTTCTGTGTTATAATGAAAGTGCTTAATAATTCGCCGTGTTTTGCTCTAGAAGGCAAAATTACACGTAAATTAAGGGAGGTAAAATGGGCGAACAAACCCCGCCAAATAAGTTAGTTTTTCAGTCGAATATGCAGACGGCTAGTCAGCAGCCGAAAGACTATTTCGCAGAGCAAAACCAGAAACGCGCCGAAAAAGCCGCGAAGCAAACCAAGACCCGCAAGCGCTTAATTATCGGATTAGTTCTTCTACTCGTTATAATTGTGGCTGTGATTGTAATTCTCCTCGTGTTTCGGCCGCAACATTCTGGTCCGGTGGTATCAGACGATGCGGGGCAGGATGGTAGTAGTGTCGTTGGTGGTAATTCGGAATTAGCTGGAGTGGAGAACCTCAATCAACAAGTAACCGAGGTCTTCGCGCCAACTTACTCAGTTGACGCGAACGGCAATGTCGTTGTGAATGGTGACATGGCGGCGGCCGAAGCGACTTTTGAAGCCGCCTTGGCCAATCCAGCGAACGAGAAGCGCACCAGCACAATTTATCTCGCACAAATTGTCTTCTATTCTTCCCTGGGAGACAATCAGCGTATCGTGGAAATCGTGCCGAACGTTAAACCCGATGATTTGAATATCTCTGAAAAGATCAAGTTTTACAACCTAGCCTATCTCGCCTACGCGGCGCTTGGCGATAAGAACCAAGCCACTCATTATTATAACTTGACCCGCGAAGCAGCAAATAAGGTAGAAGGGATTGGAGACCGGCAATGAAAAAAGTCAAATGCTTAAGTTGCACAATTTTGGCAATATTAACGTTAGCTGTAGTGAGTGTTTTTGTTGGTGTGCAAGATTCCTATGCGGCGCTTGGTGGTGACTCAGACGATAGTAATGTCGGTGGCTGTGGTGCTGGTGGCACAAACTGTACGAGCTGGGGGATTACTTGGGTACAGCAGCCACTAGATGAGTTCCTAGCCTCAGCGGAACGCGTCGGTCTCACTAGCCAACAGAAACAGGACATGATTGATGCTTGTGCTGGTATGGCCAATCCTGTCGTAAACCGTCTTGCCTACGTAGATTTCGCCAATGGCGGAAAAATTCAGCTAGACAGCGTAAGCGGACTAATCAGCAACGATCGTGCCGATCGCAACAATGCGATTTATGTCGATCCTTCAACTATTCCTGGCGGAATGTCCGCCGCCGAAGCTCAACGCCTGTTTGAATACGCCCTTAGTATTGGTGTAGATATGCAATATAATTGGAACCAAATGGCAATTTTTGCCTTTGACCAGGCCTGGACAACTTGCGGAACGGATGCGGCTTGTCTGAATAACTTGATAACCGAGCAGGAGAAAAATGCCGAAAAAAATGGCGATGGTAGCAGCGTGACACCCTATTTCCAATCTAAGACGGTGATTGATGTTGGCAATGGTATCCCCGAAGGGCCACAAGATTCAGGCTGGGATGGTCACGTTCAAGTCGAGTTTAGTACCGACGAACCGTCAGTCACCGTGAACTTCACTCACACCCTCAACTACCAGCCCAATGGTTTCTCGATTAGTGGTGACGACCAATTTACTACTTCTGACTCTGCAGGTGGTATAGATAACCCCCCAGATACGGCCGATGTAGCCGACACAACAAACAATTACACAACTTATAGCATTACGACTGGTGGTGGCGGGAGCTTCGGTGTTTATTCCACCAACGGCGCATCGGAGACTTTTGCCCCATCCTCTCAAACGGTTTCTCTTAGTCCTGGCGAAACTAAGACGATTTGTAGTTATATTAATTACAACGGGAAGTTCGCTAATATAAAAAGCAAAAAACACATTACCCAGAAATATGAGGCAGCTGTTAAAGACGACCCTAGCACGCTAGCTGACGAATCCAAGGCTGAGGTGCCAGAGAAATCCCACTACGACTGGTATCTTTCTAATTACTCGGGTTCTGGTAGCTCTGGCGCTTGCGCCACCATCACGCGCCCGTCTGACCCAACCGGCAGTCCTGTAAACCCGAATCCGAGTGGCGCAACCACTTCCGACATTATGTTCGCTGGTGAAACAACGAGACTACAATGGGATCTCCATGCCAATACTTGGGATGTACGTCGACTCAAAGAGCGGCAGATTACCGCCCACCTTGTGAACGCTCTCCCTGGTCCGAGCGGTAGGTACTTTGGTGGCACCAGTCGCTCATCACGTAATCCTTACGATTACTATTGGACAACAAATATTGAGCGGCGGCATAATTTTGGCGAGGAGGGGGCAAGTCTTGATAATAGCCCTGATACTTACAGTAAAGCCTTTGGTGTAGTCGTGCCAGATCATGTGGGCTATAAGTATTGTCATACAGGCGGATACCGCTACGAATCATGGTATAGTATCAACGGTAGCTGGAAACACGATACACGTACCGACAAGAATTATCGCAATTACTGGTATGTTTACGATGCTTCCTGCCGCACTATCGCCAAGAAACCCACGCTAGCAATCTGGAATGGTAGCCTCCTCACCAACGGCGGTATCACCACCTCCAATTCTCCCCGCTACGACAATGCCGTCATGGGCGTACGAGCAGAAAGCGGCGGTTCGCAGACACTTTATGGCTCTTGGTCAGAATATCTAGCATCCATAGGGCGCAACGTCAACTACTTTGCTTCAGGCGCAAGCTTTGCCATCGGCTCCAAGACTATATCTGCCCCTCGGAGTAGTCCTTTTGACTCCAGCAACTCTCCCCTCACTATCGCTAATAATAATCACCTCGGCGGGTCGGGAATCTATAGTAATTCCACCTACCGTACGCGCCTCACGACTTTCCTAGAAAATCAGGCAACGTATATTAGTGGCGATACCCTTGGTGCGATGAATCATGTCTCTAATACGCAAATCTTGCGCCGTGACGGCAATCTAAAGATTACTGGGAATATTACGACTAGCCCTGGGAATTACAGTAGCATCTATCATATCCCGCAGGTGATAATCTTCGTCCACGGTGACCTAGAGATCTCTAGCGATGTCACGCAGATTGATGCCTGGCTGATCGTGGATGGCAAGATCAACACTTGTAGTGAATTTACTAACCGTGTCACCGAAGCTGACGCCCTGAACCGTCTCAGCAATACCTGCACCAAGCAATTAGCGTTTAACGGGCCAGTACTGGCTAACGGCCTGGTACTCAACCGCTCCTTCGGCTCCGACCCGCTCGTGCCACGTACTGGTGTCTTTGGAGCGGCTCCTGCCAAACAGAACGCCGGAGAAGTCTTTAACTTGCGCATGGATACCTACCTGTGGGCTTACGCTCAAGCCAATCGCTACGCTTCAAGCTACACCGAGGGCTACACCCGCGAACTCGCACCCCGCTACTAAATCTCCCCGCTTAGCGGTAGCGTGCTATAATATAAGGGTTAATTATGTATTCAACAACAACTATTGCCAAGAATTCTAAGCTTACTGGCAAAATAGTAGGGACGCACCAGCAAATCGACCAGGTAGCCCGCAAAGTACTAGCTAAGCACTTGCCTCGAGGGAAATATTTCCCCAGTTCAAAGGAGATTTTACACTTTGAGGGTACGCGTGGTCCTGATGGGCTGAAACGCAAAAGCCCCGACGACGATGACCCGTCACATATGTTTGGTGAGGATAATGGTCGGGAGCTGTTTCAACAGATTAGCGACCATTACGCCAACCTAGTACAAGCTTTGCGCACACACAACGAAGTTCGGGCGGCATTTGAAGCGGCCTGGTTGGCACACAAAATAACCGATGGCCTCACGCCAGCGCACCATTTCCCTCTCTCCGAGGCTAAGGAGGAGTTGATGTCAAATAAAGAGTTCGTCAAGATTTTTGGTGAGCCAATCAAAGGCATCATGCACGGACGTAATGTGGCCGAAACCATGCGTAACAATTGGTTATATTGGGGTGCAGGTGGGCATATGTCGAAGCATATCGCCTACGAATATGGCGTGACCATTATTGCTGCGGCAATTCCCCAACGTCAGCTCATACCCAAAATGGGCAAGGGTGAATTCTACTGGGTGGATTTGAAAAAAATCTTTTATGAGGCCATCGCTCGAGCTCAAGTTCCCGAAGCTTATGAACGTTTTCGCAAAGACGGCTGGACGGTGGATCTCGCGTTAGAAACCAAAAATGTATTACTGCCCGAAATCGTCCGCACTGTGGTACTGGCTTGGTATGGTGCGGCCGAGGAGGCCTACGATTTGCACCCTCAGTCTAAGCCCAATAAAGGAGCCAAATGTGCTAAGAAAGCCTGATTTGCGCGTCATCGCGGGTAAGTTTAAGGGGCAAAAGGTTCTCTCGCCTCAATCTCAGCTCACTCATCCGATGGGCTCGCGTGAGAAGCTGGCTCTGTTTAATATGCTTCAGCCTTACCTCTCGGGGGCGAGAGTACTAGATATCTATGCTGGTTCGGGGGCATTGGGAATTGAGGCCCTGAGCCGTGGCGCTAGCGAAGTAACTTTCGTGGAAAAATCGCCCCAAATTGCCCGAATTCTCAGCCAGAATTTACAGCAAATTGCCGGGAAAGGCCATTTAGAGGCGCCAGATGACGTTTTATCATCGGAGAGCCGTAGTAGTGCAGGTCAAAAAAATGCGCTAAATTTGGCGGAAAATCTAGTTTTATACCAGATTCTTAATCAGGATGCAAGGGATTTTGAGCAAAATCCGGCTTATCAGGGCTATTTTGACCTGATAATTGCCGACCCGCCCTATGACGGCCTTGACATAGCGGAAATCGCAGAGCTGCCCAAATTATTGCGCACAGAGGGCATTTTGGCGCTATCTTTCCCTTTTGCACAGGGAGTGCCCGAGCTACCAGAGCTAGAATTACAAACTGCCCGTAAATACGCTGCCGCCGGCATTGCGATATACCGCAAAAAGTCTTATAATATCTGAGATGGAATGGTCCTTTGGGCTACAAACCCGACAATTGCCCGAAAATCCGATGATGGCCATATTTTCTATGAATGGATTTGGGTAGATTTAGCTGCGGATAATATTTATCCCGTGGTAGCGGACGGGAATATGTCCGTACGATCAAATTCCGTTTCGACGTCTCCGAAACAAATTGGTATCCATGGGATAC
>X19_European_Ground_Squirrel__coassemble_16_pt1 | contig 19203 bp, 21 predicted proteins | sample X19_European_Ground_Squirrel__metabat2_high_PE_007 | metagenome-assembled genome bin X19_European_Ground_Squirrel | reverse complement strand
GAACAACTAAACCAATATATCCCCATTCTAACACTAATTGACTGAGAGGACAAGTGGCTTCCTGCCCCTTCATGTACCAGTTACAATTCACCCCAGTTATCGCCAGTCGTAACATCTACAGCTAATTTCACTGGCAATTCTGGTGCAATCCCCTCCATCTCAGTCTGCAAGATTTTGGCAACCTTCGCCGCATCGGTTTGATCGCACTCTACTATAAGCGAATCGTGCACTTGCATCACTAGATGAGCATTTGAAACTTGCTCCGACAGCACTTGATCCACTCGAATCATAGCACGTTTCATCAAATCGGCCTCTGTCCCCTGAATTGGCATATTCTGGGCTGCCCGCTCCGCTGCTGTCCGCACAACAAAATTGCTCGACAAAACGTCTGGTGTTGGCCGCCTTCGACCAAACAATGTTTCAACGTACCCCTGTTGACGGGCATTCTCTAACAAAGTATTTAAGTACTCTTTAATCGGCTTACGCACCCTAAAATAGTTCTCAATAAACTCTTTTGCCTCATAGAATTTCATGTCGGCAGCCTCTGCCAAACCTCGCACGCTCATACCATAAAGCACCCCGAAATTAATCACTTTAGCTGCGCGGCGCTGGCCCTTACTTACCGCGTCCATAGGAACACCAAAAGCTTCCGCTGCCGTCTTTGTATGAATGTCTAAACCTTGGTTAAAATCCTGAATTAGCGCTTCATCACCGGCCAGCGCCGCCGCCAAACGCAGCTCAAACTGCGAGTAATCCGCGCTTACTAGCTTCTTTCCCTTTGAAGCAATAAATCCTTCCCGAATGCGTTTACCAATCTCCGTACGCACCGGAATATTCTGCAAATTTGGATTAGTGGACGAAAGCCGCCCTGTAGCTGTCACATTTTGGTTGAAAGTCGTATGAATTCGATGCTCACGATCGGCCAACTCTGGCAAAGGCATAATATAGGTCGAAAGCAACTTGGCGGCCTCACGGTACTCCTTAATTGCCGCAATAATCGAATGTTGCCCCTGCAGCTTCTCCAGTTCCTTCACCCCCGTCGAATAACCCCGCGCCGTCTTTTTGATTCCTTTAGTAGGCAAGGCTAAATCCACAAACAAAACTTCACCTAGCTGGATTGGCGAGTTAATATTAAATTGCTTCCCTGCTAACTGCCAAATCTTCTGCTCCAGACGCTCAACTTCCCGAGCAAACTCAGTCTTCAGCTTCGCAAAATACTCCACATCTAGTAGCATTCCGTAAGCTTCCATTTTATACAGAATTGGAATCAAGGGCAAATCAAACTTTTGGAAAATCTCGTACAGTTGTGGCCGTTCCGCAAACGCCTGCTTTTGCTCGGCATACGCCACCTGCTCGTCCTTACGTTCCAGATTACGCGCCAATGGGTTCAAGAGAAACGCTCCTTGGCCCAAATCCCAAAACTGTTTCCCTGCCAAGATATCTTCCGCAACCCCAGCATTCTTATGCATCAAATCTTTTACGTCCCAGCTAATCAGCACCCCCTCTGGAGCTTCGTGCACCACCTCAAGCGTAGGCTGGCGATACTCACTTATCGCTACCGGCTTCTTACTAATGCTAGAGCCAAGCTCCAGCTTAGCTTTTGCCTCAGTCTTCACCAGTCTGTCTTGCTCGGGCTGACTGGTCAACTTATTCAACGCAAAGAACTTCCGTGCCAACGACCGAAACTCCAGCTTATTTAGCGCCTCCACAATCCGTGTTTTATCTATCTTCAAATCTGGTAAATCGCTCAGCTTCACTGGAGCATCCGTCATAATCTTTGCTAACTGGTACGACATCATGGCACTTTCCTTGCCCGCGGCCAATTTCTTCTGCACCGCTCCCTGAATCTCGTCCAAATGCTCATACACCCCCTGCAAAGTACCATATTCCGCCAATAACTTCACTGCCGTCTTCTCCCCCACGCCCGGCACACCTGGAATATTATCTGATGAATCGCCCTTAAGAGCTTTTAAGTCCAGAAACTGCCGTTTTTCGATGCCGTACTTCTTCTCCACCCCCGCTACATCTAATTCTTCCAACTTAGAGAAGCCCTTGAGAATACGATACATCCGCGTATTCTCATCCACAATCTGGAGCATATCTAAATCAGAAGACACAATTAGAGTGTCATAATCCCCTTCTTCATCTGCCTGCAAAGCCAAGGTACCAATAATATCATCTGCCTCATAATCTTCACATTCAACGAAACTCCAGCCTAACGCCAAGACTAACTCTTTTAGATAAGGAATTTGAGCATAGAAATCTTCCCCCGGCTTCACCCGACCGGCCTTGTATTCCGAAAATATCTCTTTGCGCTTCGCAGTCGAACTTTTGGAATCCCACGCCACCACCACCTTAGTCGGATCAAGCTGGCGCACAATTTCCATCGCAATCGCTGCAAAACCATACACCCCACCCGTCGGCGTGCCATCACTCGTGCTAAGCGCTCCCATAGCATAATATCCCCGATAAAAGACTGATTTTCCGTCAATAATTACTAAGCGCTTCATATTTTTAGTATAACACGCTATCAGAGCGATTTATTTCATTTTCTGGGCCAACCTTTTGCTCGAGAAACTAGGTAAACTTAAAATCACACAAAGCGGCGCCATCAATAATAACAATCCTATCAATAACGGAATCCAATAATTCCCACCCAGAAGCCAGACCGTCATCTCCTCCACGCCAAACCCCAGGGTAAAAATCTGGGTTAGCTTAGTTAAATTCAAGAGATTTATAGCCAACACTATACCTGCGCCCAGCGCCACGCTCAGCAAGCTTATCAGCAAACTTAGCTCTAGCAAATAGGCGCAATATACGCCTACCACCTGCCGTTTTGTCGCCCCCAAAGCATAATATAAAGCTATCACTCTCGTATCACGTCCCACCAAACGAGCGTAAGTTGACAATGCCACTACGCAAGCAATCACCGTCATCACAACCGCAAAAATCCGGAAAATTTTCCAAATTTCTGCTAACCTCCTCCGAATCGCCACCGGGTCACTAATTACCACTGCCGCAGCCGGCTGCTTCACCCGTGGACAAATCCCGTGCATCACCTCCAATGAGTTACAATCCTGTGCGGCGATATCATCCAGATGCCCTGCGCCTTGTCTAAATCTGGAAATACTGCCCAAATTTCTGCAATTGAAGCCATTTCTAGCGTATCATCGTTCTTAATTGCTATAGTCTGGCTATTGGCGGTCGGAATCTCTTCCAATAGTAAGTTTAGCGGGTTATTCCTGTCCCCTATTGTTGCTAAAGATAATCCCGACGCACCAAAGCTACCTGGCAAAATCCCTGCCACAAAATATTTCTGACTTCCAGTTTCTATTACCTCCCCTAGAGCGCGCTCGCGAATCGCCTGCACCGTACGTACTTTTTTCTCCGCTGGCGCATTCTTCTCTGGGCTAGAAATACTTAACCAACCCGCCAGCGTTGAAGTCGAAGCTAGCACCGGAATCGCATCATCTGGCACCTCATCTAAACTCACTTCTATAGCATTCGCTATCAACTCTAAACTTACAGCATAAATCGAGTCCATCGGTCCCACCGTACCCACCTCTATCTCCATACCGCCCCATTTGGCAATATCCCGCCTTATCTCGGCCTGATCCATCTCGATATCACAATCATCCTCACAAAAAATCTGCTGAGCTACCGACTTTACCAAAATCTTACCATCCGTCGGTTGCAGCACCACGGCCAGCGTAGCATTCTCTATGCCTTGGATTAACATACTCCCTGCCATCAGTACGCTAAACAACGCTCCTACAATCACCATCACAATCGCCGCTCGCTTCTTATGTGTAGCAATGTTTGCCCATCCCAATCGCAAATAGTCCCCGAGTTGCATTACGCCTCTTGGCCTTTCTCCTCACTATTTACTTGCCCATCTTGCACACGAATCACTTGTGAAGCGTATGTCTCTACCATGGGGTCGTGACTAGCCACAATCATCGTTGTATTAGTGTCCCGCCAAATCTTTTGCAACATCTCAATCACATTCCTCGCATTCTCCGGATCAAGATTATTGGTTGGCTCATCCGCCAGAATAATCTCTGGGTTCATAAATAACGCCCGCGCTGCGCAAGCTCGTTCCGCCTGACCGCCAGAAACCTCCGCCGGCAACCTATCTAGTACCTCAACTATCCCCAAATCTTCAGCTAACTTCCTAGCACGTTCATAACGCTCACGCTTAGGTACACCAGCAAAGAACCCCATCAAAGCAATATTCTCCGCTATAGTAAGCTGGGGCTGCAAATAGAAGCCCTGAAAAATAAACCCTATCTTATGTCGATAGAAATCTGCCCGCTGCTTTCCCCGCAAGACGCCCATGTTTTGACCATCAATAATTACTTCACCAGACGTCGCTGGCTCAATCCCACCGATAATGCTTAAAAGCGTTGACTTGCCCGAACCACTTACACCTCTCAACATGGCAAAAACGTTTGTCTCAATCTTCAAGTTCACATTCGTAAGTACTGATTTTTTACCATAAACTTTATTTACATTTTTGAGTTCAATCGTCATAGTTAATCTTCCTTTAATTGTTTAGCAACGTGTTTACTTGAAAATCGATCCTGAGTAAATATCAATGATACCGGCGCAATTAATAGTATTACTAATATTACTAGCCAGAAATGCCAATCAATGCCAAAGAGCGAAACTTTTGGCATTTCAGCTAATACATAATATTCTTGCCATCTACTTGCTAAGCTCCCCACATTCATCAGCGCAACCACACCTGAAATTACTACGCCAAATAGACAACTTGCGATAATCGCAATTCCACACAGCTCCAAGAGATATAAGAAATATATCAAATACATATCATTAGTCGTTGCGCCCATTGAACGATACAATGCCAAAGTACTCGCATCCTGATCCACTAAGTGTGCAAAGGTAAAAGTTGCAACCACCACAGCTACTACAAGAACAATCACTTCGATCACCATCAGCATCATCCAACTTCCATAAAACGCCTCTGCAACCCCGTCCGAATTGCTGATAAAATCACTCGTCACTACTCCCGAAGCCAAACCTGGATCTACTGCTGCAAGGCTAATCAAATCTAAAGGGTCATCAAAAACCGCTACTAACTTTTCTTCTACCTGGGGCTCTTCTCGCACTTCCCACAAATTTCCTTGTTCCACTTGCTGTTGTTGAGCGTACTTCCAATCAGCAATTCTCTCGTTTAAATATTGCGCCACCACGTCCGAACCATCGTCGACAATTAATGGTTGTGCCAGCGTTTCCCCTTCCACCCCAACATTACCCAGAACCAGATTCAGCAGATTAAACCCACCTAACGTCGGAGTGTAGCCATTACCCACTCCCAGCTCTGGTGGCTGTGAAGAATAAGTCACATTTACCTCTGGCAAATAGCCCACAACATAATATTTATCCGCCAGCTCCGTACTCAACCATTCATCTTTATTGGTCTGATACCCACCTTCACGTACTAATACCGGTATCTTCCCCTCCGGGATCGACGACCAATCCACCGTCACAAAAGCTTCAACCGCCGATAAGTCAACTACTTCAAAACTATGAAAACCAGTATAACGGTCATTCCCGTCTACTGCTCGAAAAGAATATGTTTTCAACCGACCAAGTTCTTTGCCGTGATACTTTTCTATCTGTTCCTGTACATCGACATTCACACTATTTGGACCCGAATTTATACGATCGGCATAATAGCTAACGACATACGCCTTTCCGCCCGTTCGAGCGACTGAAGTCTCCAGTAGGCTTACCTCGAGCCCTCGCAAAACAAAATTCACCCCCATAATCACACCGAAAAGAATCGAAATCGTTAATACAATAATTGCACTACGACCCTTGTGCTGGACGATATTCCTCCAACTTAGACTCAGCGCATCCGTAAATTTTATTTCGCCAACCATAAGCCAATTATAGCACTCTCTACTAAACTCAGTTTTCTTTTAATTGCTTTGCAATATTCTTAGCCGAAAAAGTCCTCAGCGAGAATAGTAGCGCCAAAGGTGCCACAAACATAATCAAACCCACTACTGCACCAGAAATTAAATCCCAACCCAAGAAAGTCACTCCCGAAAAATCAGTTAAGTAGTAAAATTCCTCAATTGCAGCCACCAAGCTTGCCCCATCCACCACCGTAACTATGCCTACTAATATCAATGTTGTTACCACGCACACCAAAACCGCTGCTAGACACAGCAAGACCATATAAACAAAGTAAATTCCTATTACATTGCCTTTACTCGCGCCCATAGAATTATACAAAGCGATCGTTGGCGCATCGTCATTAATAACATGGACAAAAGTCAAAGTTGCAATACATACAGCCACTACTAGAATCAAACCAACAATTAGCAACGCCACCACTTTTAGCTCCGTAAAAGCGCTTGCAACTTTTATCACGTTACCAAAAATGTCCATAATATTGTAACTATACCGATCATAATAATCATAACCAAATTCCTGCCCTTCCTGCCAAGCATTCTGATAATAACCTAACGCATCCTCCGCCTCGTTAAATACCACTACGTCATATTACGCAGAATCTTTGCGCACCCCATCGCCCTTATCTTTCTGCGCCACCTCTGCCTGCCCTTTTTCTAAAAACTGCTCAATTCTTCCCGAGTCATCATCAATCAAGAACATCGACCTCGTACTACCACGGATAGTACCCAAAATCAAATCTAGCACCCCACCCTTTGCCATCTGCGGCACACCCGACCTTGTTGCTAAATAGTTCCCCGCCAGATAGAAGACTTGCTGTCTCGCCTCAGATAGCTGCTCCCCACGAGGCAAGATTACTGACAATTTATCATTCATTTCGTCGGTTAATTCAATTCCCAAATCTTCCACTACAGATTTGCTCAACACATAATAGCTCTCCATGTGCTGTATATGATCAATCTCACCCGTCTGTAGATTCGGACGTTCCTCCGTCCAATAAAAACTTCTTTCGTACATCGTACCAACTTTATAACCATGATAACGCGTCAACCTTTTCTGAATAATTTCGTCACTATTCTCTGGCACTGGCGTCAAGATACACCGCTCTTTTACGTTCTCAAAACAAGCAACAGTCTCTGGTTCAAAGTTTGTCGCTACATAAAATTTATTCTCACTATTGCTAGAGACTGCGTTAGTAAATGTACGCTCCAGACCATTTAGTAAAGTATTAAAACTCAGCACGGCAGCAAACAGCACCGATATCGTTATTACGATAATCGCACTACGCCCTTTATGTCCCGCTATATTTTTCCAACCCAAAATCAAGCAGTCGAAAAACTTTAACTTACCCATTTTCCTACATTATACCACGCAGGAATTACAAACTCTCCAAATCATGCTATAATAGCACTCATGAAACCAAACAACGTTAAACTTCTCGCCATCGTTGGGATGAGCGGTAGTGGCAAATCTGTTGCTGTCGATTACCTCGCAGCGAAGGGCATCCCCAAAGTCCATTTTGGCAATATGATCTATCAAGAAATGGCCAAGCGCGGCATCGAGCGCACTCCCGATGGTAAAAGCGAAAAGGCTTTCCGTGAAATGATTCGCGAGACCGAAGGCCAAGACTGGGTTGGTCGCCAAGCCATCGCTGAAACCAAAGATTTAATCGCTGCCGGGCAAAAGCGCATTGTCCTCGATGGGCTCTATTCCTGGACCGAATATCGCCTCTTTCTCCATGAATTTCCTGGCGCCATGACCGTAGTTGCCGTCGTCATGCCTCGCGCACTACGCTATGAACGCGTCAGCAAACGTCCTGACCGCGCTTTTGATATCCAAGCCATCCGTGAACGTGATTTTGGTGAAATCGAAAAGCTCGAAAAAGGCGGTCCCATTGCAATCGCTGATTATTACATTCTAAATGACGGTAATATTACCGAACTCGAACAACGGCTCGATGCCATCCTAAAGTCTATTGATTTCTAATTCCAACTTACATCCCCACAGTTTGTAGAGCTTGCTCGGATTTTTGCACCTCAATTTTCTCTACCCCAGTCAGTTCTTCCGATTCACCTTCCGCGTGCAAAGTTACCATCGCTGGTTGTGCAAAGCTCAGCACATCAACGCTACTTAATCTTCCGGGAATCTTCACTAAGATACTACGGAGCATAAACCACGCCAATCGCCAAAAGTTCCCCAATCTGCCCGTCACACTCAGAAATTCATCTGTACTTCCCACACTCTTACTCCCCCGCATAAATTTTGCCACCCGCGAACTATTTATTGCTAAATAATCCGTTACACCCGCCTCTAACTCTACTTTTGGATACTCTGCTGCTCCTCGCTTCGTCTGTTTAGTTACCCCCACCGGTATAAAATCCTGTTTCCGCTCCCGGAAGTACCACTTTGCCAACTGTACAATTGAGAACAACCAATGTTTCTTCCCCGTACGTAACTTCTTGCGCACAGCAGTCGAGTTTAATACCGCTGTCGATTCGGCAAACATCCCCATCGTCAAATACGCTGGCGCATAACGCCAATGTTTTCCATTGACCTTTATCTCCATCGGGCGCAAAGTCCCCACTCTCCCAGCTTCAAAATTTGCGACAATTTCCAAAATCCCGCCTACATACTCTCCCCCGTATTCTACCGGTCGCCGCGTACCCAGCATCTGGGCTACATCATTAAAATTACCATAGCCCAAGGCCGAAAAAGTCACTTTCTTCTTAGAAAGCATAATGCCATTCACTGCCACCGCAGCTGTACCGTCACCCCCTACCGCCACCACCAAGTCGCCATCGTGTAAAAGCTTGGCTAGTTGCGCCGCATTATCATCCACATCAGTCGGCTTTAGTTCGTATTTCCCCACCAACCAGCCTTTCAGTTGCCTCGCCGGCACTAAGACCTCTCGCCTCACCGCTTGATAATGCGATGAGCGAACGTTATAGACAATAATTAACTTATGAATCACTGAATATCGTTTCCAGTAAAGCCGGGGATTAGCCACTGAAGCAACGTAAAGAGCATCGCCCACGCCACCAAGCCAATCGCTACCTCAATCAAGCGTGTTTTGGCTTTCGCTACTTGTGCCTCGTTATCACGTGCGGTCAAATAAAGAATCCCTGCAATCACCACGCCAACCACTGCCGCCACACCAATGCCATAAAGTAGAATTTTTACAATCAGCTTCAACAGCTCCGTAATCCCACTACCCTCATCGTCGATTGTCACACAATCAAACAAATTAGTCTGCACGCAATCTGCCATCACTGGAGTACTCACCACTATCGGCATCACCGGAGTCAGCAGCCCAAGCGTAATCATGATGCTAGTCACAAATTGCTTAATCTTTTCTTTCATACTTCTCCTATTTCAAATAACCGTGCAGTTTCTTGGTCTGCTTATGTTTGCGCAACTTTGACAAAGCCTTCGCCTCAATCTGACGAATCCGCTCACGCGTCACCGAAAACTCATTCCCCACTTCTTCTAGCGTATGTGGTCGTCCCCCACCAATGCCAAAACGCAACCGAATAATCTTTTGCTCTCGTTCACTCAAGGTTGTCAAGATCTCCGCAATCTGCTCTTTCAAAATCTGGTTAGCAGTTGCATCCTCTGGCGAATCCCGCTCCGAGTCCTCCACAAAATCGCCCAGTACCGACTCCTCATCGTCACCATCACGCCCTACGCTAGCATCAAGCGAAGCGATGTCTTGCTTAATTCGCATCACATACTCAATCTTATCGACTTCCATCCCCATCGCTTCGGCAATTTCTTCGTTGGTCGGCTCACGGTTCAGCTCCTGCGTCAAACGTCGAGTTGTACGCAAAACCTTATTGATTGTCTCAACCATGTGAACTGGAATACGAATCGTCCGCGCTTGATCGGCAATTGCCCGCGTAATTGCCTGGCGAATCCACCAAGTCGCATAAGTCGAAAACTTAAAACCTTTGCTGGGGTCAAACTTCTCTACCGCCCGCAACAGGCCAGTATTCCCCTCTTGAATCAAATCCAAAAAGTCTAGACCACGCCCCCCATAACGCTTCGCAATCGAAACTACCAAACGCATATTCGCCTCGGCCAATTTGTCCTTGGCTTTCTTATCACCCTCCAACGCCCGGTTAGCTAACTCGAGCTCTTCTTCTTGCGTCAATAGCGGAATCTTACCAATCTCCCGCAAATACATTCGCACCGAATCATCAGCGAAAGCATCAACGTTGTCTGCCGTAATTGCCAGCTCTTCATCCGACAAATCATCCTCTACCGCTAGGTCAGAGACCTCAGGCTCATCCAAATCTAGTGGCAAATTCTTGTCATTTAAGATTTCTTCATCACTATCCATTACATCAAATTATACTAAAGATTAGTCAAAACTCAAGGCAATTTTGCATCATGCCCCATATTATATACGAAACAACTAATCATCGTTCTGGTGCAAAGCGTCATATCGCTCACGCACTTCCTCAATCTGATTGATATATTTCTGTTGTTCCTCATCAAAGAAATAAATTCCTTCCAAATCACTCAGTGAAATCGCCCCAATCTGCCCATCTTTTACCTTATCAAACGACGCCTGAATGACTGGCCTCTTGTCATAATAAAACAGTTTATCACAACCATGGCTCCAATAAGTCACATCGCGCCCACCACCTTTCGTCTTGCCTTTTTTGGAACGTACATAGCCACACTCTATAATATCTTCAATCTGACTAAAACCAGTTACCCTATAAACTGAGTCTTCCGTGGTTTCCAAATGATATTCTATATTACGCCCTAAGCCATACATACCATACCCCTCAACTACCCGATTTGTGGCTGTACTAATTCGGTCATCAACCTCAGCAGTAGTCTCAACTTTATCGCTAGCAAACGGCACTTCTTGCGCCAAATCATCCCACGTAGTAGTCTCTCCCGTAGCATCCTGAGCCTCAACTAAGCTATCCCATTCATCCCGAGCATTGTCTTTTTGATTTGGTTGTGACCCTTCCAATTCTCGCATTTCCCTCCTTATGCCTTTTTCAACACCATAATTTTTCGCAAAATTTCCGCTTGCAATGCCTCGTCCCCCGCCTCCTCGGCTTTTGCCAGCTCTTCATTCAACGCTTCCACCTCTATCTTGGCGTTTTCCGCTTTAAACCGCTTCAACAAAGCCTTTGCCTCCCTCTCTAGAGCCGATTGCTCCCAGTCCTTGTATCTTGTCTCAAAAACCATCTCTAACTCTGCTAGTTTCAATTCATCCTCGGGGATTTCCACCCCTTTCACCCCTGTCACCCCACCATACAACATAATCGCCTGCAAATTCTCGCGAATCCCCGCAATTACATCATTTTGCACCTCAGATTTGGCCTTTTTTAGGCGTTTAGGGCTCATCTCAGCGATTTTTTCCTCAGAGAGGTCTGATATACTGCAATCCAATTTGCGTGCCACCAGCTGCTCATAATGATGCTTCTCGACCTTATGAGTGACGTTTTTTAGCAATTTCATCGCCAAATTAGCATATTCCCGCTTACCAGGGCCAGAACTCAAGTCCAAATTCTCCTCGTACTTATCTAATAACCAATCCGCCGCTGGGCGATAGTGTTGCACCGCCTCCTGCCACAACTTAGGATCTTTCTGAATTAACTCATCTGGGTCTTTCGCCCCATGATAATCGGAAATTACGCTCAAATTTATTCCAAGGTCGCCCGCCAACATAATCGCCCGCTCCGTCGCTTTCACTCCTGCCGCATCGCCATCATAAGCTAGCCGCACGTCATCAGTCAGACGTGAAAGCATCTTCAGGTGCCCTTCGGTCATCGCTGTACCGCTCGTCGCCACCGCTTCTTTCACCCCCGCCTGGTGCGAAGAAATCACATCCATGTTCCCTTCCACAATCACTACAAAGCCATTCTGGCGAATTGCTTCCTTAGCCAGCACCAAACCAAACACAAACCGACTCTTATTGAACAATAAAGTTTCGGGGGTGTTCAAATATTTTGGTTCCCCCTTATCCAAAATCCGCGCCGTATAACCAATCACCCCTACAGAGTCGACAAACGGCACCATCATCCGTCCGCGGAACAAATCACCCCGATATTGGTTCAAAACCCCCGCCGCCTCCATCTCCGATAATTTGTAGCCTTTTTTAGTCAAAAACTGCACCAAAGCCTTACCCGTGTTCGGCGCATAACCAATCCGAAACTCCTTCACCGTTGGCTTGGTCAAATTGCGCTGATTAAAGACATATTTACAGGCTTTCTCACTCTTAGTTAAACAGAATTGGTAATAGCGACAAGACAGCTCCAAAATTTCTTTAATACGCCTTTTCCGCTCTGCCACCCGTTTATCGCCACCCCTGTACTTCTTCAGCTCCACTCCCGCCTGCGCCGCCAGTTTTTCCAAAGCCTCACGAAAAGAAATCCCCTCTACCTCCATAATGAAACTAAAGATATCACCCCCCTTGTTTGCCGAAAAATCATGCCAAATTCCTTTTTCAGGAGAAACCATAAAAGACGGGGTTTTATCTACACCCCAAGGCGAACGCCCCTTGAGATTACGTCCCGCCCGTTTCAGCTCAATATACTGCCCTACTACGTCCTCTACGGAGAGCCGCGCTCGAATCTCTTCTTTCGCGTCATCCATAATTTAAGTATAACACATCTAACCTAGAGCTAGTGAGACTAGGTTCTAAACTATATTTGTTGTGTTATAATTATACTTATGGATAACTTTGAGTATCTCAACCAAATCTCGCAGAGTAATCGCCCTGTCAAACATTCCTTTATGAAGTCCAAAGGTGGGCTTAAGACTTCCGCCGTTGTTAAACTTAGTATCGGTGGCGTAGTACTCTTTTTCTTACTCATGGCCATCGGCGGTATGCTCGGCAGCCTCGGTAATCGCTCTGAAGAACTCACTAAACAAGTCTATGTCCGCACGACCAACCTCAATCAAGTTGTCACTACCTTTAATCGTGATCTTAAATCATCACGCCTACGCGCGATTGGCACTTCCCTTGCCACAGTCCTCACCAATACCTCCAACCAGCTCTCTTCCTACCTCGTCAAAGACGGCAAAGACAAAAACGCCCTCGTTCCCGACCAAAAAACCACCGAATCCGAAGCCGCCATTACCAATGAGCTCAATACCTCTCTCACCAACGCCAAACTCAACGGCGTACTGGATCGCTTCTACCACAACCAAATCGGGCTTCAAGTCTCTCTACTCATGGCCCAAGTCTCCGAGCTCACTAGCCGCACCAAAGACACCGAACTCAAACAAATCCTTGTGCCTTTCCACTCTAGCCTCGAAACCATTCATCAAAGCTTCGAAGCTTACGAAAGCAATTAGGCCTTCTTGGGCTTCTGCTCCGCCTCCGCAGCCGATTTCTTTAGTCTCTCCTCTGCTTTCCGATTCATTTGATTAATAAAGCGCACCACAATAAACACCGTAAAGGCAATCACCAGAAAGTTCACTACATTCTGGATAAAGTTCCCGTACGCAATGTGTGCCGAAGTGTTTGCCCCAAAAATATTCGGTACATCAATCGCCAAAGTCGAAAAATCTACTCCGCCCATCAACAAACTCGTAATGGGCATAATAATGTCATTCACCAGCGACCCTACAATCTGCGTAAAAGCCCCACCTACCGCCACACCGATTGCCAAGTCCACAATACTCCCCCGATTAATAAACTCCCGAAATTCTTTCATAAAAGCACTCTCGGTGACGTGCTTTACAACTTTACTTACTTTTGCTTCTGCTACCATTGATTTCTCCTTTTGTCTGTAAACTTAAACTTAATAGCATAAACCCAAAGATATATGCACTCTCTACGAAAATCATATTCTCTAGGATTACATCCACCCCCGAGAGATACGCCACGGCTGCAACTGTCCCATAGACCGCAAATATCCCTCCCCAGATTCGATTTGCTTTCTTTGCGTAAGGTGAGAAAGTAAACATTATTGCCACTATCAGCATACATAAAAACATCGTCCGTGAGCAAATTTTGTGCACTGTGTCCGCCATCCCTAAGCCATAGCGGGCAAAATACCCTAACGGACAGACCGAAAGCCCCCATAGCGTCGCCCCGATAATCACTATTAACCAATAATACCAACGTGGCATCTGCCATGCTCGCCCCACGGCATAGAGATATTTACTAAAATACCACGCTACCACTAGATTCCCCAGAACAAACCCTACCGCACTCCAAGTCTCTAAGCCTACATAGTAGCTAATCGACCAGCGTGTGTGCCACCCATGAGCCAAAGTGTTTACCGCCACAATAACTATCGTTTCGAGCAGAAACACCCCCAGCGCCCGCCACATCCAACGTTTCTGTGCTGCACTAATCTCCATTAAGCTTCCATCTCCTTCGTTAAGTTATAGCTCAGTCGCACCAAATCCTCAAGCTCAGTCGATTCTAGCTGACCGGTATTCACAATCTCAATCCCACCCCGACCAAAGTAGCGGCTTTCCATCACCGTTTCGTATTTTTCTCGCAGCAACCGACTAAGCTTTGCGTCCGTCCGCACCTCTAGCGTCTTCGGTCGCACCACCAAGAAAACCTTGCCACCAGGCACCGCATACAACGTATCCTTCTCTTGTTCGGAAACTACCCGTTCGCTCACCTCATATGCGCCAATTCCACTAATCTGCTCTACATCTAGCATTCTACTCCCCTTTCATAAAGCTCAAATACCACTGCAATTCCTCCATCGAACCCCGAATATCGTCCAAAGCCCGATGTGCCTCTCGCTTAATAAACTTTTGCTTCCTTGCCCCCTCAAAATACACCTTCCAAGCACTTACATCTAACATCCGGTAGTGCAACTTTGCCGCCAACCGAGGCCATTCCCGATCAATAAACTTTCGATCTTGATGAATCGAATTCCCCGCCAGAATTACTTCGTCGCCAAAATGCTGTTTCACAAAGTCCAGCAATACATCTTCCACCTCGGTCACCGACTTACCCGTAGCATTCTGCCGCATTAGACCATCCCGACTCCCAGCATTCTTTTCCCAGAATTCTCCCACCATTCGCCGGCGCATCAGCCTCTCCGGCACCTTTACTACCTCTGTCAATTCCGCAATCGGCTGCAAATCCCAACCCGTAGCAATCGCCGCCACCTCAAGAATTCGGTCTTTTTCTGGGTCTAGCCCCGTCATCTCGAGATCAATCCACAATAATTTCGCTCGTTTCATCTTACATCTCCTCTGGTACTTCAATACCTAACAGTCCCAACCCGTGACGCATCACCTTAAGGTAAGCTTCCACTACCACTTTGCGCTGAGCCTCATACTCACTCCCCGCTACTGGCACGACCTCATAGAATTTCGAGAAATCCTGTGCCAGTTCGTACAAATAATTGCACAATTTATAGGGCGCTCGCTCCGCCACCGCACCCCTGATAACCTCAGCATATTGTATAACTTTTTTATTCAATTTCCGCACCGCTTCACTCTGTTCAGGTGTCCCCTCAAGCTGTACAAATTTTTTGTTCAATTCAGTCTTCCCTCCCGTCTTCTGTAGAATCTTCTGGGCGCGCACCACCGCATAAAGTAGATAAACCCCCGAATTCCCCGAAGTGGAAACCGATTCCTTGGGGTCAAAGACGATATCGCCTCCAACCTTGTATTTCAAAAAGGCATATTTAATTGCTGCCAACAATACTTTTTGGTCAACCTCACCCCTGTTGGTCGCCAACTCCGCTTCCACCATCTGTATAACATCCACCGCCTTGAGAAAATTCCCCTTGCGCGAAGACATCTTAACGTTCCCCGGTAACCGCACCATGCCGTGGGTCAAATGCTCCGTCCGCTCCACCAGCTCCGGTGCATACTCCCGCACGCTCGCCAGCACTACTTTCATATAATCTGCCTGTTCGTTCCCTGTAATTACCAGCGACTTATCAAAATGCCAATCATCCCATTTGGTGAAAATTAGCCCCACATCCTTTGCTTCGTAAGTTGGCACTCCCTCACGATTGATGAAGACCCGTGTATGTAATCCCACCTTCTCCCCCCGATACACCACCGCACCATCGCTCTCCTCATAGGTCGTACCAATATGAGCCTTCACCTCAGAAAGCCCACGGTCCGCCACCTGTGACTCTGGATAGTACTTATCAAATTTTAGTCCAATACGTGCGTAGAAATCATTAAAATACTGATAACTCAGCTCTCGACCGCGCCAGTACAATTGGGCCACGGTGCCCTCTTGGCCACCCAGAGCCTCACTCGTAGTTTTCCCTAGGGCTGCAATGCGGTACACCAACTTATTCAGCCCGGTAATCTCTTCCTTCGCCTGCGCGTCTTCATCGTAAGCTGCCGTCCCTTCGACATAACAGGCGGCGATGTTGTCAATCGTTATATCATCAGGTGAATAATTATGCTGCATTATCGCCCAAAGAGTCTTACCCACATGTAGCCCGACATCGCCGCCAAAATTCGCTCGCACAACCTTTGCGCCAGCAAATTCTAAGAGGCGGGAAATTGCATCTCCCACTACCGACGTGTACAGATGCCCCACATGCAACACTTTAAAAGGATTCGGGTCCGAAAATTCTGCTACTATTGTCTGCCCAGAATATTCGTCCGGTGATATTAAGCCCGCAGCAATCTCTCGCATCTTTTTCTCAAAGTATTCCTCTCCCAAAGAGAAATTCAAAAATCCCGGGCCCGCCACCTCTATCTGGTAGGCTCCACCCTTATGTTCAAGCTCAGTCCTAATTGCTTCAGCTACCTCTCGTGGGCTCTTTCCCACCACTTTTGCCAGTTTTAGGGCAATGTTTGAAGCATAATCTGCCCTCGTCCCATCTGGAGCCACCGTCAACTCTGGTACAATCTCAACACCGAAAAGCTGCTGCACCACCCCTGTCAACTGTATCTGTAATTCATCCATACAGATATTATAGCATAATTTATACTATATTAATTGGTGCGAATCTGGATTGCTCCCACACCACCATCGATATCAATTACTGTGCTGCCACTTCCACGAATCGTGCCATCACCAATCTTCTCGTCATTCAAGGTAATTGAGCCAAGCCCTTTCTCGACCTTGAACTGATATTCTGTCTCCTCCCCTGATAGTACCAGCTCCAGCTTGCCCACACCGGCGTCTAACTGGTTTATACCACTCAATTCCGCCACAATTTCCACTAATCCCGCACCCATATCCAAGTCAAGATTATGTAATTTGCTCTCGCGTACCGCCAAATGTCCTGCTCCACTATCAATTTCCACGACCTCAGTCGCCACCAACCGACTGATTTCCGTTCTACCTGCGCCCAAGTCAATTAATGCCTGCTTCGTTGTTAGCCCCTGAATTTCTACTCTGCCCGCACCCGACTCCAACACAAATTTGTCTAATTCCACCTCCGATGGCACTACCACGACAATCTGACCCGGCCTTTCACCCCAACGCTCCCAGAAATAAGTCTTTTTCTCACGAATCTCGAGACTAGAGCGACTTTGTTGGATGCCTACCCGTCCTACCGGCGCTTTCACCTGCAACTCATCACCAGTCATAATGATCAAGCTCGAAACTCGGGTGTAAATCCTTAGTTCAGATAGTGTTGTCTCCGCCTCAATCTCCCCCTCTAGTAGCGAAATATTATCCTCAACTATACTCGTAGAGCCATCACGATCGTCAAAAATGTAACTTAAAGTCATACCGGCAATAGCAATCCCACCAATCATCCCCCCAATAATCAATATTGCCAAGACGATCGCAAAAGCCTTAATAATTTGTTGTGCGGTGTTCATTATTTAATATCCACCCCACCAAAGATACAGTTTGCATCGACATAAATTGTCTTCTGATCTTCCTTAGGCTTTGCATCGTGCTTGTTAGAAGTCCCGCCGAAGATTGAATTAGAAATTACCTCTACATTTACATCTTCTGGAGCAATAATTGTCACCCCACCAAAGATAGCGCTCGCCTTAATCATCACATCTTCAGAGATCTTCGATTTACTTAAGTCGCACTTAATCCCACCAAAAATTGCTTCCAACTTACAGCCCTCGAATTTCTCTCCTGCAAAATTCAAATTTTGCCCGGCAAAAGTCGAAGTGTATTGCTTCCCCTTATAGCTACCCTTGGCACGTTCCAACCCGTCAATGACGTTTTTCTTCAAAGTATCCTTAAAGATAACCGAAAGCCCAATCAAAACTAGCGCACCTGGCAGGACCAGCTTCCAGATCATACTAAAATCAATTACATCCAAGCAGGCCAGCATTAAGGCCACCCCTAGACCGATACCAATTAAGTCCCCTACTTTGTCATCATCGGTGAATAAGCTAATCACACATGGCACAATGATAAATAACGTCCACCACCCCGGGAAAAAGATATCAATTCTAGCAATACCCAACGCATTAATACCCAAAATTACGCCTAGAGCAATCAAAACCAAGCCCCAGAGCCAACGTTTCACTTTATTCATAAAATCTCCTAGTTATTTACTACCATTGTAGCACATAAAGCGCCCCCCCCCGCAAGCTATTTCAAGCTCTTCACGAACTCTAGGAACAGCGGATGAACATTCAGTGGACGCGAACGAAACTCTGGATGCGCCTGTGTCGCCACAAAGAACTTGTGCCCCGGAGCCTCTACAAATTCCACCAGCTTGCCATCTGGCGAAGTACCCGAGACCACCAAACCACCCTTCTCAATTGCTGGCAAAAATTCCTGATTCACCTCATAGCGGTGGCGGTGGCGCTCGACCACCTTGGTCTTACCATAAATCTTAGCCGTCTTCGTGCCTTTCTTCAGCACCGCAGGATAATCACCGAGGCGCATCGTACCACCAGTCGATTCCTTGCCCTTCTGACCTTCCATGATATAAATCACGTTATCACCAGGCTGCGCGCCAAACTCTTCCGAATTAGCATTGCGCTTCTTGCCCCGCCGCGCTGCCGCCACGCAGGCCATTTGCATACCTAGACAGAGACCGAGGTATGGCACATTCTTCTCTAGAGCATAAGTCGCCGCTTTAATCTTACCTTCGGCTCCACGCGCACCAAATCCTCCGGGCACTACCAAACCATCGACTTTCGCAAAATCTCGCTTTGTCGCTGTTTCAGCATTAATCCAAACTATATCCATGTTCACCTTATTCCAAGCCGCTGCTGCCTTCAGCGCCTCAGTTACACAAATATAAGCATCGTCATTCCCCACATATTTCGCCACCAAGCCTACTCGTACCGTCTTGGCCCATTTCTTACGCCGCAAACGAGAAAACTCTTGCCATTGTTTCATATCCGGAGCCTTTT